>Ga0163154_10000805_pt1 | contig 48855 bp, 44 predicted proteins | sample OliLakLV19MP9P1_FD_148649 | JGI IMG/M metagenome (GOLD analysis project Ga0163154, IMG submission 148649) | Freshwater microbial mat bacterial communities from Lake Vanda, McMurdo Dry Valleys, Antarctica - Oligotrophic Lake LV.19.MP9.P1 | ecosystem: Environmental > Aquatic > Freshwater > Lake >...
GCTCTACTGCATCCCCTGCTTATTGTGGCGGGATGCAGCAACTTGGCTCGAAGAAGCGTAAAAAACACTCCTTGCTTGATGGGAATTTAGAAACCCCATCCTCGCGTAGCAGGGTGGGGTAGTTCATCTATCGAATTATCGATCACTGAAATAGATGAAAGTAAATCGCTCTAATTTCCTGAAGATTTCCCTATTGAGTGCAGTTTCTGCTTTAATCTCAAACTGTAATACGCAGTCTGAAGTTACAGCAAAAGATAAAGCTCTAGATGATGTGATTGTGATCGGCGCAGGGATCGCGGGATTGAGTGCAGCTAGTAGTCTGAAGGCACAGGGCTATCGGGTTGTCGTGCTGGAAGGGCGCGATCGAATTGGTGGCAGAATCTGGACAGATCGATCGTGGCATGGCATCCCTCTGGACATGGGAGCTTCTTGGATTCACGGTGTCGATCGTAATCCGATCTCGGCTTTAGCACAAAAATTCAATCTCACAACTTTACCAACTGATTACAGCTCTAACATCCTTTACGATCGTGAGGGCAATCGCCTCAGTGACGCTGCCCAAGATCAGATCGATCGAAGATTTAAGCAGGTGATCGAACAACTCGATCGACTGCGTAAAAGCATGGATGCAGCAGAAAAACCTGATATCTCACTAGAAATAGCGATCTCTGAAATTATCCGCAAAATGAATCTCGATCGATATGAGTTAGAAGAACTGAACTATTCGATCGCGACAAGTATTGAGCATGAATATGCGACTGATATCTCCGACCTATCTTTATTCAACTGGGATCGTGCTGGAGATTTGGAAGGTGGCGATCGATTATTTCCTGATGGATACGATCGAATTGTCCAAGGTTTAGCTGGCAACCTAGAAATTAGGTTAGGGCAAATCGTCAAGCAAGTTACTTATAGCGATCGAGGCGTAGAGGTCGTCACAAATCGGGGCAAATTCCAAGCAGATCGAGCTGTGATCACTCTACCGTTGGGCGTACTCAAAAATGGCTCCGTGCAATTTTCGCCCCCATTACCAAGCCAAAAAGTTAAAGCCATTCAAGCTTTAAATATGGGGGTATTAAATAAAGTATATTTGCGCTTCGCTCAAGTGTTTTGGGCACAAAACCCGCATTTACTAAACTACATCAGCACCAATAAAGGCGAGTGGAGTGAGTTTTTGAATATTGCCAAATATACGCAGAAACCCGTTCTATTAGGATTCAATGCTGGCACATACGGCATCTCGATCGAAAAGTTATCCGATCGCCAGATTGTCTCTGAAGTCATGCAAGTGTTGCGAAAAATCTACGGCGGCTCGATCCCTGAACCCGAAGCTTGGTTGATTACACGTTGGGGTTCCGACCCATTTGCAGGTGGCTCTTATTCGCATACCCCACCTGGAGCAAGTAGTGCCGACTACGATGCTCTGGCTCAACCTGTCGTCGATCGATTATTCTTTGCAGGGGAAAGCACATCCAACCAACATCCAGCTACGGTGCATGGCGCGTTTTGGTCAGGTGAGCGTGAAGCAAAGCGGATCGTTACTCTAGCTAAGAAAACTTAAACAAAAAGATCGCCTGAACGAGATAAAATCAAGGTAGACAAAATTTGTCTTTACACTAAATTCGGCTTTGACAGGCTTACTTTAATACTTAATTTAATGTAATTTTTAACGAAGTTTTTAATGTAATTATTCAATATCAGAGGTCAGACCATGAGTACCAGTATCGAAGCAAATTCCCGCAGAAACCGACCAAAATCTGAAGATAGCACCGTAGAAATCAGCTTATCTTCCACAGAACGAGTTATTGAATCAAGTGTTTCAGCCCTGACCCTGAAAACAGAATCCCCAAAAGCTCAGGCAGCAAACTCAATTACAATCCACCTCCCAAATAATCGCCCGATTATGCCAGCCCACATGGTAGTACATGGTACTTTTGGCAATCGCCCAATCGCTGTAAGTGAAAATAAATTTCTCGCTATCCTCAACGATGGTCGCCCTGTTGGGGTTAGTGGTATTGGCATCCCCGATCATGGACTGCTCCCAAATAATCGCCCGATTGCCCCAAATGAAGCAGTTGGAGTCGCCGCCGAAATGGGCTATTTGGACTAAGTTCGCGATTTTTTAGCCTTTATGCATAATTATGATTAGATCGATCGCGTCTTCAGTGGAGCGATCGGTTTTTATATGGTTAGATTTTAAACATCTCATCTCTATCGATTATTTCTGGTAAGATTGCCAAAAGCGTAGCAGGATCAATGTTTAGTTTCCCAAAAATTATTCGACCACTCGGAGCCTATACCCTGTATGGCTTAGCATGGAAATCATCTGAAGGCAAGCAGTTTGCGATCGCGCTGGACTCCTTGCAGGGCAACTTACTCAAAATCGACCCTGAAACTGATGGAGCAACGGTCTTAAATCCCTACGCTACCAGACAATTTATTGACGGCACAGGTATTGCGATCAGCGGCGAGACGCTGTGGTTGGCAAAAGATAATTGCATCTACTACTGTAATTTTGAAGACTTCGATCTCCAACCATTTCTGGAATTGCCAGAAACAGTCGAGGGCATTGCCGTTTCTGATGGAGCCGTCTACGCCAGTTCCAAGCAGGCGCGCAAAATCTTTGTGTTTGGTCGTGCCACACGAGGGTTGATTCGGGCTATACCAGCACCTGGAATTGGGCAATCGGCTCTGGCTTTACGCGGCGAAGAACTGTGGGTCAGCGATCGAACCGAAGAAACCGTTTATTGCCTAGATGCCAAAACAGGTGACATTAAATCTCGCGCCCTCACGCCATTCATCGATCCGACTGGGCTAGCCTTTTTGGGCAATGACCTCTATGTGCTTTACACGGGGCTGGAAAACTACATCCGCGATAACCCAAATGAGGACAATCCATATTCTGTTCAAGTGCGCGATCGAACTTTCATTCATCAATTAAAACTCACCCACGTCAAAGGCAAGCCCAGCTACACGCTCTCTAATGGCTTTCTGGTAGAAATGGTCTATTTAGAAGAGATTTCCCAAAATGACCCGCAGGAATTAGTTCATAATTTGGATTGGGAAATTGCCTTGCCCTGCCATACAGATCGCCAGAAAGTGCTGTCTGTGCAGTCAGTCGGTTTACCCTTCGTCGAAAAAACTTCTGGAGATCAACGGGTAGCTGTATTCAAATTAGATAAACTGCGTGCGGATGAGAGCAGATTGTTCGGATGGCGGGCAATGCTGGAGTTGCGGGGGATTAAGTATGAACTCGATCCTGCTGAGGTTGAGTCAATCGGGGAAATCGAACCCGCGATCCAAGCAGAATATCTCTATCCCGATGGTGATTTGGCGATGGGCGATCCTTTGGTCATCGCCGCCGCAAAAGAAGCTGTGGGAACCGAAACTAATATCCTGCGTAAAATGCTGGCAATCCGAGAATATGTCTATGACAAGCTCTCTTATCGACTTCAGACTTCGTTTGGCAGTCCTGAAGTTGTGTTGGCGCGAGGTAATGGCTCTTGCGGTGAATATGTGCGCGTCTTGCTGGCTTTAGCGAGATTGAATGGGATTGCTTGTCGTGATGTCGGTCGCTACAAATGCCCACCTTTTGCCGAACTACATAATGTGCCGCTCTATCCCGAATATAACCATGTTTGGATTGAGTTCTATATTCCTGGGATTGGCTGGTTGCCGATGGAGTCAAATCCTGATGACACTGGTGAGCGTCCTTATCCCAAACGGTTTTTCATGGGATTACCTTGGTATCACGTTGAAATTGGCAAAGGGATTACGTTTGAGACTACTAACAATAAAAACTTCTCGATCGGTGATGCCTCAATCAATCACATGCGCTTCAAAATTCTGGGTGAGCTAGACAGCTAAATCTGGCGGGTTTGGCTTCGATCGATCTGGGCGTGGAGTTGACTAAGACTGGTGGCGGGTTCTAAACAGGCTAGTCCTTGGCAGACTAGAGCGATCGTCGATCGATCTGAGGGCAGTTCTGTTTCAAGTTGGAAGGTGGCGACAGGATAATATTGCTGTTGGAGTTGCTGATAAGGCTCTGTGGTGGTTCTGACCAGTGTGTGGTTGTAGAACAGATCCAAAGCCACGATCAAGCTCGGACAAGCGATCGAACTACTACCGATCGGTTGGGCGAAACATTTCAGGGTTGTTTCTGCCAGACTGAGATAGTCAAGATTGCGAGTGAGCAGACTAAGACGGATCAAGTTTGAGATCGCCACCCCATTCGCCGAGGGCGTAGCATTGTCTTGATAATTTCGCTCTTTGATCAGCAGATCGGTACTAGCATCATTAGCAGTCGTGAAATAGCCACCTGAATCGCGATCCCAGCAACGCTGATCGAATTCCGTTTGAGTTCTGACTGCGGCATCGAGGTAAGTGCTACTTAGTTCGGGACAGGCTTGGGCTAAATCTAGCAAAGCTTTGATCAGTAAAGCATAGTCCTCGGATTGGGCGGGCACAGAGGGGTTGCCGTCATAGCTCACCCGATGCAGGCGATTATTCGACCATTGGTTTTGTAAGATATAATCTGCTGCACCAACCGCAAGCTGCTTGTACCTCTCTGCGCCTGGTACGTCCCTAAATACCTGATAAGCCTTTGCCAAGCCCGAAATCATCAAGGCATTCCAAGCCACGATCATTTTCGTGTCAGTCACAGGCGGAACCCTTCCCGTCCAGTTAATCGCCTTAACTTCATCTTGGCTCCGAGCAGGTGGAAAAGCATCGGTCGGCAAAGAATGTTCGCCATAACGCAACCGAAATAGCTTAAGTAAGGAATTTTCGACGCTATCTGACAGTTTGCCTAAATTCTTGCGACGCAACACGTTCTGACCTTCAAAGTTGCCCTGCTCTGTCAGGGTGAATTCTTCGGTGAGTTGCCTAATTTCGGCTTCGGTCAGCAGCTTTTTGAGTTCGTGGTAACTCCACACCCAAAACTTACCTTCCCTGCCCTCGCTGTCGGCATCTTGGGAAGCATAAAAATAGCCTTCTTCGGTCAACATTTCGCGTTGTAACCAAGTCACGGTCTGGTCGATCGAACGTTCGATCGCGGGCTCATGCACGCCAGCCGCCCACAAATTCGCCAGATACTCCATAATCTGCCCATTGTCGTACAGCATTTTCTCGAAGTGGGGCACTGTCCAAGTCGGATCGACCGTATAGCGATGCCATCCCCCCGCCACATGATCGTAGATCCCACCCATGACAAGATCTAAACCGCGCTGTTCGGCTTTTTGGTACAGATCGGCTCGATCGAGTTTAGGCGTGTTAAATCTACTGCTCCGCAATACCAGATCGGCATAGGGGATCATCGGAAAGCAGGTTCCCACGCCACGATTTACCACCACAGAGGCGCATTTCTCGATCCCTTCTGCCAAAATTGTTTCGGGTAGATCGATCGAGGGCTGAAGTTGCGCGACTAAGTTCAGGTTACTGATAATCTCGTCTTTGTAAGCCTGAATTTCTTGACGTTTGTCGCGATAAATCTGATGCAACGACTGTAAAACCTTGAGAAATCCTGGTCTACCGTAGCGTGGCTCGACAGGGAAGTAAGTGCCGCCATAAAAGGGAACTAAATCTTCGGGCGTGAGAAACACATTCAGGGGCCAGCCACCGTTTTCGCCCATGATCTGGACTGCTTGCATGTAGATGCTATCGAGGTCGGGTCGTTCTTCCCTGTCTACCTTGATCGCAATAAAGTTAGCATTCATGTAGCTGGCAATCATCGTGTCAGAGAAAGCCTCGCCTTCCATCACCGTGCACCAGTGACAGCTTGAGTAGCCGATCGATAAAAAGATCGGTTTATCTTGCGATCGAGCCGCATCCAAAGCCTGATCGCACCATGACCACCAGTCGATCGGGTTTTCTGCATGTTTGCGAAGATATAAGCTTTGGCTTTGCGCGAGATGATTGGTCATAACAGCTTGAGAAACTTTCTTAAACCAGTCTACCGCTTAGGCTCAGTACATCCTATCGATATCGGTAAATCAAAGGAATCAGTACCGCGAGCATAATCAAGACGATTGCCGAAACGGTCGTAGTAGCAAATAATAAGACTTTATTGCTGGTTTTAATCATCCGATTGGGGAGCATTGCTGGTAAGCAAAGAATCAAGATCCCGATGAAAACGATCGCGATCGAGTTGTGGTTCATCACTTGTTTTTGCCCTGACTATTTTGGCTTGGCTAATATGTTACTGATGATGTGATCTCTATGTTAATCCCTATAAGTTCGCCAACATATCTTATGCCACAGATATTGATTTAACTAAATTTATATGATATTGACCTGACAGGTAGTTAGACAAAAATCACATAGGCTTGTGAGAATCTAAAGCTGACGTTAGAATCCAAAGCTGAATTAGGAAACGAGGAGAAGTTAATGACTCAGAAAACTCCAGACAGTTTGAGCAAGATTGTGGAGCAAATTACCCAAATCTGGGCAAAAGTAGCTCCAAACTTGCAATTGCTACTGCTAAAACTCTTAAAAAGCCTGATTCCAGCTTTAGAGAAGCTGAACCAACAGGTAGTGCCTTCAGGACAGATCGCCACAGGCTGGCGATCGACTGCTGCTAAGGTGCTGATTTTTTCGATCGACTCACTCGCTAAATTCCAGACCAAGCTTGAAGAGAATATCGCCGCGCCCAAAGCTCCAGCCGTAGACCTAGCAGCAACCGAAGCTGCCCTTCCTGCCGCCAAGCCGACCATGCTAACTGGCAAACCACAATCAGGTTCATGGCAAGAAGCAAAGAAATTCTCCCGCGAACAACTGATCCCATCAGTTTTGGCTTACTCCACCAAGACAGTGGAATGGCTAGAGCCACGTCTGACTCCTGTATGGGAAAAAGTTGAAGCTAAAGCCAAAGCCACGCCAGCGTTAGTCAATGCTTGGGAAAAAGTGCAATCCCACAGTCTCTGGAAGAAAGGACTCACGGCAATTGCTCCAATCTGGCGATTTATCACTGAGAAACTAGAGCCAGTCACATCCTCTGAGCAACTCAAACCGATTCTAGAGAAGCGTGTGGCAGTAAATACAATTCTGGCAGTGCTAGTGCTGTTTTTCTTGTTTAAGCCCTCACCTGTTAGGGTCGCAAAAGCACCACAAAAATCTCCTGTAGTAGCAAGCCGTCCTGCGACTGGTAGAGATTTCGTAATTCCTGCGGAGAAAGGTGACTCACCAATTTCCCCAGAACAAATCATGATTTCAGACATCCAAGCCCAAGTTGCTGGCGCGACCAAGCAGTATGGCGAAGCTCTGATCCAGTCAGTTCAGACCAACTTCAAGCTCGGTCGTCTGATCGTGCAACTGTCCGATGCTTGGTATCAAATCACGCCACAAAAGCAAGAGCAATTGATGGCAGATCTCTTCCAACGATCGACCACTCTCAACTTCAAAAAACTCTTAGTCGCAGACTCAACCAATCATCTGTTGGCACGGAGTCCTGCAATCGGCGGCGAAATGGTGATCTTGAGAAGATAAACTCGGCTCTTGCACCTCCGATCGATCGGCGTCAATAAAAAGCGGGATCACCAGTGATCCCGCTTTTTTAGGATCGAGGAATCAAGCCAAAATCCAATTCCTTCACCCGCTATGTTAGATTTTTAGTAATTACAACTTTAATTGAGGTCTAACATGGCAGTCAAAAAGCAGTTTGACAGCTTCGAGGAACTACTTCAGGGATCGGAAATCCCTCTCCTCGTCGATTTCTACGCCCCTTGGTGTGGGCCCTGTCAGATTATGGCAGGAGTCTTAGAGAAACTTAGCGAACAGGTCAAAGACAAAGCTCAAGTAGTCAAAATTAACACCGACAACTATCCTGCCCTCGCGACCCAGTACAAGGTTAGTGCTTTACCCACACTTGTGTTGTTCAAAAACGGTCAGCCCGTCGATCGAATCGAAGGCGTAATGCAGCCCAACCAGTTATTCGATCGACTGCAACCTTGGCTTTAATTAATTGATTTAAGTTTAAAGGTGCGACGGTGCTGGTCTGTCAATCCCAAAGAATGAATGCCAGCAATATGCTTAGCGGTGGGATAGCCCTTGTTACTTGCCAAATCATAGCCAGGATATTGCCGATCTAGTTCTACAATCAATCGATCTCGCCAGACTTTAGCGATAATGCTGGCGGCAGCGATCGACAAAGACATGGTATCGCCTTTAACAACTGTAGTTTGGGGCAGGGGCGGGATCAAGAGAAATCGCAACTTCTGATTACCATCGATCAGGCAATGATTAGGTTGTGGCAGGAGTCGATCGATCGATCGTTCCATCGCCAGCAGACTCGCTCCTAAAATATTTAACGTCTCAATTTCCGTCACAGTCGATACCCCAATCTGGCAATCAACCGCCATACCACGAATTAAACGATCCAGTTCTGTTCGCCGAACTGCCGTCAGACTTTTACTATCCTTTACCCCAGCCTTTTTGAGTAAATTAAATGCATCAACGGGTAATATTACAGCAGCAGCCACTACTACCCCAAATAAACAACCTCGCCCGACTTCATCTACCCCTGCAACAGGGTAATGCTGAGCTTCAAACTCTTCTAATGCCGCTCGATCCACAAATAATCCCAACCAACTAAAAAACCAGACTAGCAAAACCAACCAGATCGAGCAATTTTAGACCATAGCCCCAAATTCATCATCATGGCGTAGGAACTATCCACATGCAGGGAACTCTGAAAGAAATCGATGTCAATAGCATTCTGAAGCTAATTGAATTGGGGCAACGCACAGGAGAGCTACTGATCGAGTCAAACACAGGTCGATTTTGGTTTGTGTTTTTTGTCAACGGGCAGATCATCTATGCCACCGATCCAGAGAGTAATCTCACCAGACTACGAGAATATTTGCACGGACTCAATCTTGAAACCGCTTTAGAAGAAATGATTACCGCCAAGCTTGGCATCAATGCCGTGGAGTACGGTCAAATATGGGCATTATTAGAATCACACCTCTTAACTCCCGCTCAAGCCCGCAAAATCATTCAAGATATGGTTTCCGAAGTCTTATTCGACCTGCTCAGTCTGCATCAGGGCACTTTTGTGTTTGAAATCAGCCCCGCTCTATCGCCCCAACTCACTACATTTAAATTTGCCCACTTAGAACGCAACATTCTGCAACAACTGCAAGCCTGGAAACAGTTTTACCCTCGGATTCAGTCACCCAATCAATGCCCTGTTCTGCTAGATCGAGGAGCCATGCCGCGATTGAGCCAGTGGATAGATGGCAAGACCTCAATTCGCCAACTCGCTCGCTATTCAGGTCAGAGCATATTTGAAGTCGCAAAATCAGTGTTTATCGCGATCGAGTCGGGTGCTGTGGGCATGGCAACGATCGTCTCAACGATTGCTAGCAAACCAAAACTAGAAGCTCCCCGCGTCATCTGTATTGACGACAGTATGACAATATGCCGCGCAGTAGAGTATATTCTACATAACCATGGCTATCAGGTGACGGCGATTGCCAATCCGATCAGAGCTTTGAGTTTGGTGTTTCAGCTTAAACCCAATCTGATCTTTTGTGATATTGCCATGCCAGATTTAGATGGTTATGAACTGTGCGCCATGTTGAGAAAGTCCAGTGCTTTCTCCCGTACACCAATCATTATGTTGACAGGAAAAGATGGTTTCATTGACCGCGTCAAAGCTCGGATGGTTGGAGCCACAGAATATCTGACTAAGCCATTTGGTGAAAGGGAATTGCTAACCACGGTTGAAAAATACTTAGGCAGCAGCTATCCAGATATCGATTCGATCGACACCATAGATTTGCATCAAGACCACGAAGAGAAAGACCTTAGCGTCATAGGAATGAGTTAGTAAAACAAGGGGAAATCGAGATGAGCAAGGTTCTAGTCGTAGAAGATAGTCCACCACAACGAGAAATGATCACAGCCTTACTCAAGGACAGTGGCTTGAGTGTCACCTCAGCTAGCGATGGCGTAGAAGCCTTAGAACAAATTCAAGGAGCGCGCCCCGACATCGTTGTGCTTGATATCGTCATGCCTCGCATGAATGGCTATGAACTTTGCCGCCGCCTCAAATCCGATCCCGCCACTCAAGAAGTTCCAGTTGTGATGTGTTCTACTAAAGGAGAAGAATTCGATCGGTACTGGGGCATGAGACAGGGAGCTGATGCCTATATCGCCAAACCTTTTCAGCCTCAAGAACTAGTCGGTACAGTCAAACAATTGTTAAGAAAGTCATAAACCTGAATCATGAATGGTCACTTGTTTAATCCCCCAACGATGATACGCAGCAAAAGCAGTGGTGAAATATGAGCAGAGTTTTGGTCGTCGAAGATAGTGCCACCCAAAGAGAAATGATTACAGATCTCTTAAAAGACAGTGGCTTGAGTGTCACCTCAGCCAGCGATGGCGTGGAAGCCTTAGAACAAATTCAAGGAGCACGCCCCGACATTGTTGTGCTTGATGTCGTCATGCCTCGCATGAATGGCTATGAACTTTGCCGCCGCCTCAAATCTGACCCCACCACTCAGGAAGTTCCAGTTGTGATGTGTTCTACTAAAGGAGAAGAATTCGATCGATACTGGGGTATGAGGCAGGGAGCTGATGCCTATATCGCCAAACCTTTTCAGCCCCAAGAACTAGTCAGTACGGTCAAACAATTATTGCGTAAAGGCTAAAAAACTGGTAAAACACTCAGTTAATGTTGATTATTTAGTTACTGTTAGTTACTAAATAATTTAAAGTGGCAATAGGGTTTTGAAAACAGGTTAAAGTAAACACTTCTTTGAGGAAAAGCTGCGAGATATGGTGGGAAATTCAGACTTCTTGCCCGGTATCAATCAAGATCAATCACCTGATTTCCAAGGTATTGATGCTCCAGAAGGTGAGCTGCATTTGCGCTTCTTTGTTTCCTCAGGACTGGAGTTCGCTCTACCTGCAATTGGGATTAAAGAAGTAATCGAGCATCCTCCAGATCGGATTAACCTTATGCCTAATGTTTCGTCCTTGCTTCTGGGCACAATAAACATTAGAGGTCGAGTAGTTTGGGTTGGGGATCTTGGTCAGTTTTTAGGTGAACCTACGCCTGTTAATACGGACCGTTCTGAAATATCGATCATTGCGGTTGAAGATCAGGGCTTAATGTTAGGTCTAGCGATCGAACGGATTGGGGTGATGGCTTGGTTGGATTCCGATCAACTTAGAGTTTCTAGGAATAGCCCAGATAGTATGTCTCCATTTGTTAAAGGTGAATGGCAGATCGGAGATGAGCAACCCTTAAAATTGCTAGATCAGGTTAATATTCTTCGATCGGCACGATGGGCATCATAGTTAGTGATCTAATAACGATCTAGTAACTAATTTACTAACCAAAGTACGCAGTAAACTAGATAAAAAGAATGAATAATTCCAAACAATATAACTCAGGATCGATGGGCTGAGGATATAGGCGGCGATAGGGACATAGGGAGAGACACCAGAGGGACATAGATTAGGAGAAAGTAAATGGCATCTAGCACTCAAAACCAAAAGTACGAGAAAGCATCTCTGGCTTATATGCAGGGTGAATATCAACTAGCTGCAGATCTAACTAGGCAGTTAGTTACTGACAGTCCTAGCGACCCAACATATCGTCTACTTTATGGACATGTCAATCTGGGGTTAGAAAGATATCAGGATGCTGTAGGCGAGTATGAATCAGTCATGCAGTTAACTAAAGATCCAGATATTATTGAAAATGCTAACTGGGGCATGTCAACCGCAACCGATCGGCTCAATCAAGTTCCTGGGGGTAATGAGACTTACATGTACTCCGATCAAGGATCGAGCCAATCTTCTAGCCAGACTAATGGGGATAATGGCGGTAGTTCGGCAAACTTTAGTGATTATCCTGCAACCGAAGCATCTAACGATCCCTTTGCCGACTCTGGTGATTTTGATATTAATGGTGCTGATGATTTTGGTGAATCGTTCTCATTTGACCAAGACTCATATGAGCAAGACTCATTTGACCAAAATCAGTACATGACTCAGCCTACTAGCTTTCAGGCTGGACGGACTAATCTTCAGACTGACTACAGTCCGACTTCTCCCTCCGCCAATGGTCAAAATGACTATGAAGAAAGCATAGACGACTTTAGTTTTGATGACCTAGATGGCGATAGTTTTGATGGGCTAGAAAGCTTTAACTACCCCGAAAAAACTCAGATCGTTAGCAACAGTACATCGCCAAATTCATTGCCAAATTCATTCGCGGCGAGTGCTGATGAGGAAGATGCCAATATTGTCTTCATGGATGAGTTTGATGATTTTGATGATTTAGGTGACATTTCTGGGTTCCCAACTTCGTTTGACGATGCCGAGGCCACTCAAATGGTGACAGGCGGGGAAACTAGCGGTTTTACGGCGGCACAAAACTTCACAACTCGTTCTAGTACTTCAGCTTCTACACAACTAGCTAGTCCTAGTGTTACGAGTAGAAGTCAGAGTAGCAGCCAAAACAGCCAGAGAATTGATGCTGATGCTGAGATATTCAGACTGGATGCCTCTAGTTCTATTGGCGGAGTATCGGCTAGATCTCTCAGTGCAGATGTGGGTTCGATCGAAGTCGCGGAACAGGGAGCATTTTCTTTCTTTGATAATCGCCCGTTAAAAGCCAAAACCTTCTGGACAGCGATCGCTTCAGCCGTAGTTGGAGCGATCGCCGTCGCCATAGTCGCAAACATAGCAGTTAGAGGGGCTCAAAGCCAAAACGAGTCAAAGGTGCCAATTGACCAATTCACTACTGCGGGCTGGTTAATGGCGATCGCTGCCGCCACAGGGAGTGGAGCCACAGCTTTACTCATGGGAAATCGCACTACCAAGCTAGTTAAACGTTCTTCTGACAATCTTCAGTCCCAGTTTGACTCGGTGATTCGCGGTGATATGAATCCCAAAGCAACCGCATACACTGAAGATGAGTTCGGTCGTCTGGCAGTCAGCTTCAACCAGATGATCCAAACAATCTTAGCAAGTACAACTGAAGCCCAGCGCAAAGCCGAAGAAACCGAACAGGCAAAAGAAGATTTACAACGTCAGGTAATTCGCTTACTTGATGACGTAGAAGGTGCAGCTAGAGGTGACTTGACTGTACAAGCCGAGGTCACAGCCGACGTGTTAGGTGCGGTAGCCGACTCATTTAACCTCACCATTCAAAACCTGCGTGAGATTGTCCAACAGGTAAAAGTGGCGGCAAAGCAAGTAAGTGATGGCTCTCGCGAAAATGAGCATTTTGCCCGTAGCCTATCATCTGATGCTCTGCGCCAAGCCGAAGAGCTAAGCGTGACCCTAAACTCGGTGCAGATGATGACCGAATCGATTCAACGGGTGGCAGAAAGTGCGCGTGAAGCGGAACAGGTAACAAAACTCGCTTCACAGGCTGCGCTTAAGGGCGGTGAGGCAGTAGAGCGCACGGTGGCAGGTATTCTTGATATTCGTGAAACTGTGGCAGAAACTACTCGCAAGGTAAAACGATTAGGTGAGTCTTCGCAGGAAATTTCTAAGATTGTGGGCTTGATTTCTCAGATTGCTTCTCGAACTAACTTGCTAGCGTTGAACGCCAGTATTGAAGCTGCGCGGGCTGGTGATGCTGGTAGAGGTTTTGCAATCGTGGCAGATGAGGTGCGCCAACTTGCAGACAGAGCGGCAAAAGCATCTAAAGAAATCGAAACGATCGTATTGCAGATTCAGCAAGAGACTGGCTCTGTGCAAAGGTCAATGGATGAAGGTACCCAACAGGTAATCGACGGAACTAAGCGGGCCGAGCAAGCCAAGCAGTCTCTCAACGATATTATTCAGGTATCACAACGGATCGATACACTCGTTCGATCGATTACCGAAGATACAATCAAGCAAACTGAAACCTCTAGAACAGTGGCTCAAGTTATGCAATCTGTTGAGTTAACGGCTCAAGAAACTTCGCAAGAGTCGCAAAGAGTGTCTGCCTCGCTACAGAATCTTGTAGGTGTTGCTCGTAGCTTACAAGAGTCCGTCGAACGTTTCCGTGTCGATTCTGACCGACCAGGGGGACGTGGTTGAAGTTAGCGATCGCGAGAGTGTGGCAAACAATCACTATATTTGTGTAAAAACTCAACTCAACATTTAACCGCCATGAACCCAGAACAGCAACAGCAGCGCATAATGGCTTACTTTATTGAGGAAGCTAAGGAACATCTGCAAACGATCGAGCAGGGTGTTCTCAATCTTCAAGATGTATTGAATGAGCCAGAGATGGTCAATGATATATTTCGAGCCGCTCACTCGATCAAAGGTGGTGCTGCCATGCTGGGAGTGGCAAGTGTGCAGCACATCGCCCACCGTTTTGAAGACTATTTTAAAATTCTCCAAGACAACAATAATCTCGAAGTAGACGAAAAACTAAAATCTCTGCTGCTAGCTGGCTTCGATCGACTGCAAGAGCTGGTTGACTATCTCCAAGTCAATTTTAAAATTTCAGATGAGTTGGCAACGACTTCGATTGCCAGTGTAGAACCAGTGTTTACTGAGTTAGAAGTTCATCTTAACGGGTTAGTTGCCAAGATTGACCCCTCAACTGTAACTAAATCGACCACCAGAGTTCTATCTACAGTATTTCAGTCAGACATTAACAATAAACTGCGAGATATGTTGCAGTTGTTTAAGCAAGCAGATAGCTCTTATACCAGACAGCAACTCCAAGATATTTGCCATGAGCTGCGTCAAACAGGAGAAGAGTTCGATCTGACTAATTGGTGTGAGCTGATTCAGGCTGCCGCTAATGCGATCTCGTTCCAGGGAAACTCTTACAGTACACTTGCTCCAGTTTTGATTAAGGAAATTAAGCAAGCCAAAGATCTGGTCTTAGAGTTCAGAAGTGAAGAGATTACCATTTCTGACCAACTGCATGCCCTATTGCCTGAAACCGAGGAACTCACCGATCGCTTCGATCGATTGCTCCAAGATAAAATATTGGATGACATCGCCTCAGTTGACGAAGATGATGATGTCAGTGAGATTATGATGGCAGTTTCAGACTCCCAAGATGAGGCGATCTTGCTAGATGAGCAAGGAGAACTTACAGACGAAGCCTTGTTTGGCGATGCCGATGATCACCTCGCTTGGATGGAAGAACAGGAAAGTGACCAGAATCTTGAGGGACCTGAAGTTGGAGCTTCTGAACTCAAGAGCCTAGCAAGCTTGTTTGAAAATGAAGATATAGATGTTGACCTAGCTTTGGCTTGGGAAGATATTGAGTCTGCTGAGACATTGATATCTAGTAGTGCTGGTCAATCACTGCAAGAGCAAGATGAGTTTGCTGATTTATTCACCGATGAATCGAGTGGAAGTGAAAACACGGCAGCGTTAATTTCATCATTCACTAGTCTTAGTGATAATGACGAGTTTGCCGATTTTTTTGAATCTTCAGGATCAGAAGTCGAGAATACTTTACCTAGCCCAGATAGTGATGATTATCTGTTTTCAGCTTTAACTTTAGATCATGAGATTGAGCCTGAAGTAGGTGAGTCGATCGACGATCGACTAGATTTTTTAACGGATGCTACTTCGGAATCAGACCTACTCAACTTTGAAGACATTACTCTAGACTCTTCAGCATTAGATTCGATTCTAGAGCCAGATTTAGCCGAGCAAGATGTCGATGCATCAGAGTGGGATTTGTCGGAATTAGATATAGAAGAAATTGCCGCCACCTCGCCATCAGATCTGGGTGTTGACTTCACAGTATCTAACTCGGATTGGAGTACTGAATTTGACGCTGAATCAACTAATTCGATCGAAGCAGTAATATCAGACGATCGACCAGCTCAGGACAGTCAAGATCAGTTAGTCGATTTTTCGGAATTTGACTTAGAGACTAGCTTAGAGAGTTCTGAGAGTATTGATACAGACGTGTTTGGGGAGAGTAATGTCCTCCAAATGGAAGACGTAGATTCTTTCACAGAAGACCTTGATATTTTATCTAGCGAAGATCTAATTTCTTTAGATCCCGATCTTTTAGGTTCAGATAGTGAGGCATTAATTGAGAGTTCCAGTGAAGAATTTATCAGCCAAGAGACTAGTCTAGAGTTCGGCGAATTAAGCCAACCACAGGATATGGAATCCGATCCATTCGCAGTTAGTGAAGCAGAGATAATCGGAGAATTGGAGCAAGATTTAGATCGGGATATCGATCCTTTTGGCGACAACTTGGAAATTGATGCCTGGACTGAAGCTCCGATCCAAGATCAACAGGAACTTCCAGAGTCTCAGTTTAATGAGATCTTGGAGGATGACGATCCATTCTATACTGAGCCTTCAAGTGAGGCTCTAGATGTTATTGACATAGAAGAATCGACAAGAGATGAAGCTATATTTTTTGTAGACTTCACAGAGGATGAAGCTCAAGCATCGATCGAGAGTGTCTCGCATGAAGAATTCTCTGCTGATTTTGTTGTCCCCTCTATTGATGGCAGTGATTTAAATATAGAAGAATTTACGGAAGAAGAGCTGATCCCATCGATCGACGATTCTGATTTCTCCGATCTCAGTAGTGAGACAGTTGAATCGATCTCGTACCCATCTTTTGTTGATTCTGATATAGATGATGCTCAACTTGATTTATCTTTACTAGAATATCCTGAAATTATCAGTTTGACAGACCCATTGGAGCTTGAAAGTTTCGAGCCTGAAGGTTTCGAGATTGGTAGTACAGAGGATATTACAGAGCTAGCTAGACCGACAGAAAGCTTACAAGAACCAATCACGGCGATCTCGGATCTAGAGTTTAGTGAGCAAGATGTCTCTGAAGATGAAATTCAATCTATTGCTGACGAGATAGATACAGGTGATGGTATTAGTGTCGATCGAGAATCAATTGATTTAATGCCTGTGGTGGAAGTAGCCACACGATCTGAAGATGAAGAACTGCAATTCGAGGATGATATCCAGCTTGATTTGAGTTCAGATCGGGAAAGCTCAATTTATGATTCTGCTCTCGATTCAGCCGAATTTGGGGAAGAGTTAGAAGTCTTTGAGGCATTTGAACCTCTTGCATCTAACGACTTAGAAGACTTATTTGAAATGTCTGAGATTGATGCTGAATTTGAGTTTGAAGATAATAGTCAAACCTCTAGCACTAGTATTGAAGCACCTGATGCTAATTGGTCAGAGACAACATCTGCATCGACATCAGAAATGTCCAGTCAACCAAATATAATTACTGAAGAACTTTTAGTCGCAGAACTGAGTGAAGATTCTGACCAAATCCCAGCTATGCCGATCGATGCTGATTCGATCGATCCGCCATCACCAGAGATATCCGATCGCATTCTGGAAATTTCTGGTACTGATGAAATTATCCAAAATGAGCTAGCAATGGAGGAATTGGATGACTCAGACCTAGCAGATTTCTTCACTGACTCTGCTCAGGTGGATGAATTCGTCAATTCGGATAGCTTCGAGTTGATTGATACTATCCCGACTGAGCCAATCGATCTAACTGAAAGAGCAATTGAATCACTGAATGAAGAATCAGATCGTGATTTGAGTGAGATTGTTATTCCAGATTCTCCTGCTGAATTATTAGTTTCAGAACAGGTGGATACCGCAGATCTTGAGATTGATCATTCTGACACCACATCTAGCCCTGGAATAGATGATTTGGGGCTGACAGATTTCTTTGAAGCTGAACAGGATATGCCTGAGAGTTTTATAGAAGAGATAATTGAAGATGAATTTGAAGATCACCTAGGTGAAGATGTAGGGGAACTCTTACCATTTGATTTTGCTGAACCATTTGGCGAAACATCCGATCCTCAAAGTTCAGTAGATCTCTTTGCGGAGTCGATCGAGCAAGCAGACTCTACGGTTCCCCCAATCGAGACAGATCCAACTAGAGATCAAATTCTCGACCCATTTGAGATCGATTCTTTAGACATCAATATTGATGACGCAGATAGTGATGTAACTACTGAAAGTGATGACAATTGGGAATTAACTAGCTTTTTTGCTGGTGATGACGATACTGCATTAGTTGTAGAGTCAGACATTGAGATTATTGATGACGCAGATAGTGATGTAACTACTGAAAGTGATGACAATTGGGAATTAACTAGCTTTTTTGCTGGTGATGACGATACTGCATTAGTTGTAGAGTCAGATATTGAGATTATTGGTGGAGAAGAAGATCTAGAAGAATTTTTTACAACACCAGAACCTAGCGAGCTTGAATTAACAGAAGCGATCAGTGCAGACAAGTTTTCTTCATCTCTGGAGTTTGCTGAATTTACCGAATCTTCCGAACCTACAGGTGATCAGACATTAGAGATTAATGATCCAAGTGACGATTTCGGTAGCATACCCACTCAGACCGAGATTTCTGAGGATGAAATTTCCGATCGATTCTTTACCGAGTCAGATCTAGCTCCGACTGCTGAGATCACAGAAACCGTTGATAATCCTTTCGGCTTAGATGAACTAGGTGATCCAACCGATGTTGTGATTGAAGAAGTTAGCGAGATTCAGCCTTTCTCTGCTGACACGACTATTGACAACTTAGTAGATTTCTTTGATGGCGATGATGAATTAGCTGATATGTCTGCGGCTGGATCAGATTGGGATTTATCAGATATTACACCTGAAATCGATCCTGAAATTGAACCTATAACTACCTCTGAATTGGATTCTGGTAGTGAGTCTGCGGAAATATCGAGTAGTGATTTGAGTGAAGAGCTGATTAACGAACTGACTAGTGATGATGAGGTCTTGGATCGATTGTTCAGTGGGTCATCAGATTTATCTGATTCGCAATTTGAGTCGTTAGCAATCACTGATTTCGGTGGGATTAGCGATGATTTAGATTTTGCTGAGCCATCAGATGAACAGTTAGAAGCACAGCTAGCAGATCGATCGACAGGAGGACAAGCAGAATTTGATGAATTAGACGCAATGCTGAATGATTCTTCGTCTTCTGAATCACCTGATGCTGATAATACCAATGCAGTCTTGAGTTTAGCGGCAGCATCGATCGCAACAACCCTAGCAGCTCCAGCATCTGAGCTAACCACAGAAACACAAGATAGTAGTTTTGATGAACTCGATGCATTACTTGGTGATGACACTCCACTCCCCACTCCTACAAATAGCCCTAAAGTTTTTGAGGCAAAGGTCGTGGATGAATTTGCCGATTTAGATATATTTCTGCAAGAAACTTACGGTAAAGACGCCAGTCCTGTAACAGCAAGACCTGCCAAACGCCCTCCTGGAAAACGCCCTTCCACTAAAATCGTTTCTCAAACGATGAAAGTGGATGTTAAACATCTCGATAGTTTAAACAACTTAGTTGGCGAACTTGTAGTCAACCGTAACTTGTTGGAGCAAGATCAAGAACGCTTGCAACAATTCATCAGTAATTTGCTGCATCAGGTTCAGCTACTGAGTGATGTCTCACAGAGAATGAGAGATCAGTACGATCGATCTTTACTCGAAAATTCTCTACTTGCTAGTCGCAACCAAACAAGTTATCGATTATCGACAACCGATGAAAATGTTGACAGTAGCAACAGTAGTAGCGGTGGAGAGGAATTCGATCCTCTGCAAATGGATCGGTTCAGCAGTTTCCATGTTTTATCCCAAGAAATTATTGAGCTGATTGTCAGGGTGCGTGAATCGGCATCAGATATTGAGTTTGTTGTTTCTGAGACCGAACAAGTTTCTCGTCAACTCGGTACAATTACAACTCAAATTCAAGACGATCTGAAGCAGTCACGCATGGTACCGTTTGCCCAGATTGCCGATCGACTTCCACGCGCAGTTCGGGATCTAGCACTAGAAGAAGGCAAACAGGTCGATATTGAAATCTTTGGGCGAGAAACCCTAATTGACAAAGCAGTGTTGGATGAGTTGAACACGCCGATGAATCATTTGATCACCAATGCGATCGCGCATGGAATCGAAGACCCAGCTACACGTCAAGCAGGAGGAAAAGTCGCAAGGGGCAAGATCACAATTCGGGCATATCATCAGGGCAATCAAACCGTGATCTCGATTAATGATGATGGCGGTGGGATCAACGCCGAACGAGTCAAACAAACGGCAATCAACAAAGGTCTGCTAGCACAGCCAGATGCGACGAAGATGTCCGAGTCTGAGATCTACGACCTACTGTTTGAACCTGGGTTCTCGACTAAAACTCAAGCCGATCAAAGATCGGGTCGAGGCATGGGGTTAGATATCGTGAAAAACGATCTTGCTGATATCAGAGGCACAATTCATACTGAATCTGCGATTAGCAAGGGTACTACTTTCACAATCCGCTTACCGTTAACCTTAAGTATTTCTAAGGCAATGTTCTGTGTTAGCGATCGAACTCGCATTGCTTTTCCTGTCGATGGCTTTGAAGATGTGTTGGAAATTCCTCAGAGTCAAGTTCAGCTCAACAGCAAAGGTCAACCTTGCATCCAATGGCGAGACATGGTTTTGCCCTTCCAGCCATTAGCAAACTTACTGGTCTATAACCGTCACATTGGTCGGGGTAATATCTACGGCAAACAAGACGACGACACAGTTTCCTTGATCATTTTGCGAAATGAAGGTACTTACCTAGCACTTCAGGTCGATCAGTTTCAGGGCGAAAGCGAAATCGTGATTAAACAGCTAGAAGGTCCGATCCCCAAACCCGCAGGCATAGCTGGAGCTACAGTCCTAGGGGATGGCAGAGTGATGGCGATCGCCAACGTGCTCGAACTGTTTGATATTGCCAGTGGTAGACTGCGACCCACCATTTCAGCATCATCTGGTACGCCATTCCCAGAAGAAAAAGCTCAAGCCGATCCAACTGTACTGATTGTGGACGACTCGATTACAGTCCGAGAATTGCTTTCACTTACATTCGCTAAGGTAGGATATCGAGTCGAACAAGCTAGAGATGGTCAGGATGCATGGGAGAAACTGCGGGCAGGCTTACCTTGTGACTTGATCTTCTGCGATATTGAAATGCCTCGGATGGATGGTTTGGAATTGCTCTCCAGACTTAAAAAAGATGAGACATTAAGCAAAATCCCGATCGCCATGTTGACCTCGCGTGGTGCAGATCGCCATCGTCAGACTGCGGTACAGTTGGGCGCAAGTGGCTACTTTACCAAACCTTACTTGGAAGAGGAACTGCTCACAGCTTCGCAACGAATGTTAAAAGGTGAAGTGCTTGTGACCCTTAACTAAAAAAATGATTAGTCTAGCTGTTAATTATTGGGGATTTTCGGCTAGGCTTAATTGGGTGCAGCCTTAAATATCGATCGAAAAATATGGTCTGGATTGTTGTTGCCATTCACTTAATTTTGAGTCTAGGATTGCTATGGGCAACATGGCAGGTTTGGCATCTGCGCTTGACTCTTGCTAATGTTGCCAAGAGTGTGGATGGCTATGCTGAAAAATGCCAAAGAGGACTATCTGTAGCACCGCCAGCAATTTTACTCGGACAAAAAGGGGCTGGAAAGCTTAAACAGAAATACAGGGATTTACTACCGCAATTACAACGATTGCAGATGTTCTTAGGTTTATTTGGTGGTTTATTTGGTCTGAGCAAATCACTGAGCAGATCACTGGGCAAATCAAAGCAATCTAGTAAATCTCAATCGCAGGGGTCTAAAAAGAGGAGCGATCGAAATGTCAAACGGCGCAGGTAGATTTTGGGGTGGTTTATTTTTAGGCAGTGCGATCGGTACAGTTGTGGGATTGTTGGTAGCACCACAGTCAGGCAAGGAAACTCGCAAGCTCTTACGGAAATCAGCGCAAAACCTGCCTGAAATTGTCGATGAGATTGGCTCTAATGTTCAATATCAAGCCGATCGACTGACCGAAACTGCCCAACGCACGCTCGAAGAAACGATCGAACGTCTGCAAGAAGCAATTGCCGCAGGTCAAGAAGCTAGCAAAAAAATCCAACAGGAAATGAACCTAGCTCCTACGCAGCCATCACTGCGAGATATCAGTAACGACTTTAATGATGATGAAGATCGATCATGACAGAACCTCTATTCTGGCTCGGCTTGTCGATTTTGCTGGTGGCAGTTAGCCTCACGGCATTGTTAGTCGTGGCGATTCCTGCGCTCAAAGAGTTAGCTCAAGCAGGACGCAGCGTCCAGAAACTAGCTGATACCCTATCTCGCGAACTCCCCCCTACCTTAGAGGCAATTCGGCTCACAGGCTTAGAGATTAGCGAACTTAGTGATGAACTCACCCAAAGTGCCAAAAATGCTGGCGATGCGGTTAAGCAGGTGAACGATGGCATCAAAGGCGTGAAAGAAAAAGCTCAAAATGTCGGGATTCAGACCAAAAGTACATTCGCTGGTCTGAAGGCTGGTTGGCAGGCTTTCCGCAAACCGAAGCGATCTCGTCGTCCAGAAGATCCGCTTACAAATAGCTCTGAACAACAATTACCCGAACTGCCTTCGGGGAAGAAATTAGAAAAATTACCAGATCTGACCACTAACTCACAATTAAGCTCAGATCCTGAAGATCACCGTATTCCAGATCAAGTTTCTGACCAAAATCCCGATCGATAGAAGTGCTACCTGAGCTTCATTGAGCGAAGTCAAAATCAAATTTAGCCATTACACTTCAACCAAAAACATATTGTGATCACAAAATCTAAATTATTGCTAATTGTTAAGCGATCGTAAAAGCGTTCACTTCAGTTTTTGTGAAGAATTGTAAATATTTCGATTGCAAAATATTTCGATTCAGGCTGAAAGGAACTAAGAGTATAGTTTCTTTGATAAAACTAGTTTAGTGATTAATTCATGAAACTTTATGAATGTCTTTCACTAGCATACTTTAATCAACAAATATAACAAATTTAGAGGAGACTGCATGTTCACATCTGTCAAGCCGACAACTAGTTCAGCAACAAATCGGCATATTGCCCCCGCAGACTTACAGGGTCGGGTGTTGATGAAGTTGGTTTATGTCGTCTTGGAGCCACAGTATCAAAGTGCTCTGGGGGCATCGATCGCTTTAATTAACCGCACTAATCCCAATCTAGCCGTTGAAGTCAGTGGCTACTTAATCGAAGAATTACGTAGTCCCGAAAACTTTGAGGCTTTCAAGCGCGACGTGGCGGAAGCAAATGTGTTTATTGCTTCGCTAATTTTTATCGAAGACTTAGCTAACAAGGTGGTCGAAGCCGTCGCCCCTCATCGCGATCGATTAGATGCTTGTGTGATATTCCCCTCAATGCCTGAAGTGATGCGCCTGAACAAAATGGGCAGCTTTAGCATGGAAAATCTGGGGCAGTCTAAAAGTGCAATCGCCCAATTCATGCGGAAGCGCAAAGAAAAAGCTGGTAGCTCCTTCCAAGACAGTATGTTGAAGGTATTACAGACTCTGCCAAAGATCCTGAAATACATGCCGATGGATAAGGCTCAGGATGCGCGTAACTTTATGCTCAGCTTCCAATATTGGCTGGGTGGTTCCGAGCAGAATCTGGAAAACTTCCTGTTGATGATTGCCAAAAACTATCTGTCACACAGTCCAGAAGGGATTATTTTCAAAGATCCAGTCACCTATCCTGATATGGGAGTTTGGCATCCACTCGCGCCCAAAATGTTTGAGGATGTGCAGGAATATTTAGCTTGGTTTAATAGCCGTAATGATATCCCTGATGATGTCAAAGACCCGCTTGCACCTTGTGTCGGACTGGTATTAGCCCGTACTCACCTAGTCACGGGTGATGATGCTCACTATGTCGCGATCGTGCAAGAGTTGGAATCCAAAGGAGCCAGAGTCATTCCCGTATTTGCGGGTGGATTGGATTTCTCTAAACCAGTTGATGAGTACTTCCATGGCAAAGCCAAGTCCGATCGAGATTGCTTAGTTGATTCCGTCGTCTCGCTTACAGGCTTCGCCCTAGTCGGTGGGCCAGCGCGACAAGATCATCCCAAAGCAATCGCCTCTTTAGAACGCCTAAATCGCCCTTACATGGTGGCCTTGCCGCTCGTGTTCCAAACCACCGAAGAATGGGAACAGAGCGATCTGGGTTTACATCCTGTGCAGGTGGCATTGCAGGTAGCTCTACCAGAATTAGATGGCGGTGTCGATCCGATTATTATGTCGGGTCGAGATGAGATGACTGGTCGAGCGATCGCTCTAGGCGATCGAGTGGAAATGATTGCCAATCGCGCGCTGAAGTGGGCAAACCTGCGTCGCAAGCCCCGCTTAGACAAAAAAATTGCGATTACGATCTTTAGTTTCCCACCCGACAAGGGCAATATCGGCACGGCAGCATATCTCGATGTGTTCGCATCTGTGCATAAAGTCGCCCAATCCCTCTCGAATAATGGTTATGACATTAAGGAATTGCCGACAGATGGACATGAACTGATGCAAGAGATTCTGCATGATTCTAATGCCATGGTTGGGAGTCCAGAGTTGAATATTGCCGCCAAGATCTCAGTGCGAGACTACGAAGCGAATACGCCTTACTACGAAAGGATCGTAGAGAATTGGGGTGAAGCTCCAGGGCATCTCAACTCGGATGGTCAAAATCTCCTGATCTACGGGAAGCATTACGGTAATTTGTTTATCGGCATTCAACCCACTTTCGGCTATGAGGGCGATCCGATGCGCCTCCTATTTAGCAAGTCATGTTCGCCACATCACGGTTTTGCCGCCTATTACACTTACTTAAATGAGATTTGGAAAGCTGATGCCGTGCTCCATTTCGGCACACACGGATCGCTAGAATTCATGCCAGGCAAGCAAATCGGTCTTTCGGGTGAATGCTATCCTGACAGCTTGATCGGTTCGTTGCCCAACATCTATTACTACGCAGTCAACAATCCATCAGAAGCCACGATCGCCAAACGACGCGGCTATGCCACTACGATCAGCTATCTCACGCCTGCACCCGAAACGGCTGGCTTGAATCGCGGCTTAAAAGAGTTGAATGAATTAATCGGCTCTTATAAGGAATTGCGTCAAGGTAATCGCGGCGTATCGATCGTCAACACGATTATGGACAAGGTGCGGATGGTAAACCTCGACCAAGATGTCAATCTCCCTGACTCTGATGCCAAAGACATGAGCTTAGAAGAGAGAGATAACATCATCGGTAAGGTTTATAACAAACTGATGGAAGTTGAATCTCGCGTCTTGCCATGCGGCTTACACGTTGTCGGTGAACCACCTAAACTTGCCGATATTACCGATGTGCTTGCCAGTATCGCCAGTTTCGATCGACCTGAAGATGGCGTTAAATCTCTATTACGAATTATCTCTGAGAGTATCGGACGAGATCTCGACCAGATCTACAAATCTAGCGATCAGGGCATTCTCACCGATGTGGAACTGCTAGCTCACATGCGGGCGGCGACAACTCAAGCTGTGGGATCATTGGTGAAGGCCAAAGTTGATGACGATGGCAGAATCCCGAAGCTATCCATGCTCAACTTCTTCAAAATGGGCAAGACCGAACCTTGGATTACCGCACTCAAAGACTGTGGCTACGATCGAGTCGATTCTGAAGCAATTAAACCCTTATTTGAGTTTTTGGAATTCTGTCTCAAACAAATCATTGCCGATAATGAACTGGGCGGGCTGATTCGGGCTTTGGAAGGCGAGTTTATCACGCCTAGTCCTGGTGGCGATCCGATCCGTAACCCTGCGGTACTGCCCACAGGCAAGAATATGCACGCGCTCGATCCACAGTCAATTCCCACCAGTGCCGCTGTGCAAGCTGCCCAAGTCGTAGTCGAGCGACTATTGGAACGTCAAAAAGCGGATAACAACGGGCAATATCCCGAAACGATCTCAGTGGTGCTATGGGGTACAGACAACATCAAAACCTACGGCGAATCTTTAGCTCAAGTCCTTTGTATGCTGGGGATTTTACCAAGACCTGATGCCTTGGGTCGGGTTAACCGATTGGAAATGATTCCACTTGAGCAGTTGGGTCGTCCTCGAATTGATGTTGTGGTCAACTGTTCGGGCGTATTCCGTGACTTGTTTATCAATCAAATGGATTTACTCGATCGAGCTGTGCGAATGGCAGCCGAAGCCGATGAACCACTTGAGATGAACTTTGTGCGGAAACATTCGATCGCGCAAGCTGCCGAATTTGGCATAACTACTAGACAAGCGGCGACACGCATATTCAGCAATGCTTCTGGCTCTTATGCTGCGAATGTGAATTTGGCGGTAGAGAACAGCACTTGGGATGATGAGAAAGATCTACAACAGATGTACTTGGCGCGAAAGTCCTTTGCGTTTGGCGCAGAAGTCAGCAACACTCAGCAACGCCAGATTTACGAGTCTTCACTCAAATCTGTCGATGTCACCTTCCAAAACCTCGATTCTTCGGAAATCAGTCTCACGGATGTCAGTCACTACTTCGATTCCGACCCGACGAATGTGATTGCGAACCTGCGTACTGATGGTAAGAAACCCAACTCATATATGGCAGACACTACCACAGCAAATGCTCAGGTGAGAACGCTATCTGAAACTGTGCGACTCGATACCCGCACGAAGCTACTCAATCCCAAATGGTATGAGGGGATGCTGAATCACGGCTATGAAGGTGTGAGAGAAATCTCCAAACGTCTGGTCAACACAATGGGCTGGTCTGCCACGGCGGGTGCGGTCGATAACTGGGTCTATGAAGATGTGAATGAGGTTTATGTCAATGATGCTGAGATGCGCGATCGACTCAAAAATCTCAATCCGCACTCTTTCCGCAAAATCGTCGGCACACTGCTAGAAGTCAACGGTAGAGGCTACTGGGAAACCAGCGATCGAAACCTAGAAATGCTGCGCGATCTCTATCAAGAACTCGAAGATCGCATTGAGGGTGTTGATTAAGGATCGGACTTATTTGTGCCACGATCGAGTAGTTTTTCTTGATCGTGGCATAAATGAAATCGAGGTAGAAGCCGCCATTTGTTAAGGTAATCCAGAACCTGCACGAAATGGTCGGCTAATTTTTTGTAAGAATTTTGCTTTTAACCAAGATTGAAGAGAAAAGCATGTTTCAGTATCAAGGCTATAATCTGGATACCGCAGATTTAATCATATGCCTCTCTCCGAAACACTTCCAGAATCTTTACTCGCTCAAATATCTGCTGATACACTGAGCCAGTTACAACGTGTCGATCGATTTTGGCAAGATTTTCGTGCAGGACTACCAATCCCTGATGTTGTCTCACAAAGTTCAGAGATATTGGGTGAGGTTGATTGCGATCTGATTATTTGCGGTGGAACGCTAGGAATTTTTATTGGCTGTGCTTTGCAACGACGTGGTTGGCGGGTAACGGTAATCGAGCAAGGTATTCTACGCGGTAGAGAGCAAGAGTGGAATATCTCTCGTCAGGAATTAGATGCTTTTTTGGAGCTAGATTTACTCACGGTTGCCGAATTAGCACAGTCGATCGCCACTGAGTACAATCCAGCTAGAATCGCTTTCCAGAATAGCCCTGATTTTTGGGTGCGCGATGTGCTGAATATTGGGGTCGATCCTGTGTTTCTACTCAAAACGCTCAAAACCAAATTTCTCGAACTTGGTGGCAGATTATTTGAGCATACAGGATTTCAACAAGCGATCATCCATCCTGATGGCGTGGAAGTCAGAAGCCAGCCTCCCGCCACATCGCCATTCTTAATCCCCGACTATCGAGCCACGCAACTCAAAGCCAGACTATTGCTGGATGTGATGGGACACTTCTCTTCGATCGCTCGACAAGCACGACAGGGAGCGAAGCCTGATGGAGTTTGTATGGTGGTGGGAAGTTGTGCAACAGGCATCCCAACTAAAGAATATGGAGATTTACTGGTCTCATTTACGCCAATTCAAAAGCAATGCCAATATTTTTGGGAAGCATTTCCAGCGCGAGATGGTAGGACTACCTATATGTTCACCTATGTCGATGCCGATCCTAGCCGCCCTAGTTTTAGTGAGTTATTTGAAGACTATCTTGACTTGCTGCCCCAATATCAGGAAGTCGATCTTGCCGAAATCCAATTTAAGCGCACTCTATTTGGCTTTTTCCCAGCTTATCGCAATTCGCCTTTGCAAACTCCATTCGATCGAATCCTCCAAGTCGGAGATAGCAGTGGAAATCAGTCACCGCTAAGCTTTGGTGGTTTTGGCGCGATGGTGCGACATCTCGTACGTTTAACCGAGGGAATCGAAGAGGCGTTGACTGGCAATCTCCTGAGCAAAGAAGATCTACGCTTGCTACAACCCTATCAGCCAAACTTGTCGGTTACTTGGTTATTCCAAAAGGCGATGAGTGTGGGAGTCGATCGGAATTTACCAGTCGATCGAATTAATCAGATGCTGACAACTGTATTTAAATCGATGTCTAAGTTGGGTGATCCTGTGCTCAAACCTTTTCTGCAAGATGTTGTGCAATTTCCTGCTCTATCTCAAACAATGTTGGATATGGCGTTTTCTGACCCGATCCTCGTAGCTCAAATCGTTCAGCAAGTAGGAATAAGTGCATTAATCGACTGGTCAAAACATTACATCAATCTCGGCTCGTATAGCTTGCTTCATCAACTAGGCAAAAATCGAGGATCTTTCGATCGAGATCTCTCACTCACACAGCAATATTCCCAACATCGGCGGCGGGATAGTTGGCAATACGGCTCTGGCGGAGACTATACTGTTGACTAGACCTCACCCCTAGCCCCAAATGGATTAAGGCATAATGGCGATCATTTCTTCTCACCAAAATTTAAACCCTAAAGATAGTTCGGATAAAAGTCTGGAGCTACTGATACCTGCGGCAAATCAGGAAGAAAAGATCGCTGAGACCGTCCCACTCGCGCCAGAGTTTAATATCCGTCCACAAAGTATTGCTGAATATGTTGGGCAAAAAGATTTAAAAGAGTTATTGCATATTGCGATCGAAGCGGCAAAGTCTCGCAATTCAGCATTAGATCATCTGTTGTTTTATGGCTCCGCAGGTTTGGGTAAGACATCTCTGGCTCTGATCATTGCTACCGAAATGGGAGTGCAATGCAAAATCACCTCTGCCCCAGCCTTAGAACGCCCGCGTGATGTTGCAGGTTTATTGGTGTCACTCCAACCAGGCGATATCCTATTTATCGACGAGATTCATCGCTTGCCGCATGTGACTGAGGAAATCCTTTATCCCGCAATGGAAGACTATCGGTTGGATGTCACGATTGGTAAAGGACAAGCCGCTAGAATCCGCAGTGTGAAGCTGAATAAATTTACGCTGATCGGCGCGACGACAAGGATTGGGGCGTTATCTTCGCCATTGCGCGATCGATTTGGATTTGTCCAACATCTGCGCTATTACGAAATCGACGAACTAACGGAAATCGTCTTGCGTTCTGCCAAGATCCTCGAAACCCCGATCGATCGGGCAGGTTCGATCGAAATTGCCCAAAGATCTCGCGGCACACCCAGAATCGCTAATCGTCTGCTCAAACGGGTAAGAGACTATGCTGAAGTCAAAGCCAATGGTGAAATTACAGGGGAAGTGGCGATCGCGGCGTTGGAACTGTTTAATGTCGATCCGCGTGGGTTGGATTGGATCGATCGAAAGCTGCTGACGATGATGATTGAGAACTTTAACGGCGGCCCCGTTGGTTTAGATACGATGGCAGCCTCGACGGGTGAAGACACCCAAACGATCGAAGAAGTCTACGAACCCTATCTACTCCAAATTGGCTATCTCAATCGCACTCCCAGAGGTCGAGTTGTTACCGCCGCAGGATATCGACATCTGGGCTATGCTGCTCAAACCGAGCTGAAACTATAGCGAAACCATCCTGTTGTTCGATCGGTAAATGATAAAGTCCTACGATGTATGACAATTTATTTTGGGAACTTGCTTTTGCTTTTTGCACCCGCGAATCTTTGCATGAAACTCATCACTTTTTGGGATAGGCTGGCACTCTCCACCTTCTCAACTACATCGGGTGGTGTCCCACGCATTGCCGTAAGTTCATATAGCTTGTACTTCAGTCCATCGGGTAAATTCAGGCTCCCAGAACGATCTGTAACTGCCTGATCTTGCACCTGATAATAGACTGGCTCTGAAATTAGCAAAGAACTCCCAATCTCTTTATTCAGTGACTCAATTCGCGTGGCAAGATTCACGGCATCACCGATCGCTGCTACCATATTTGGTTTTGATGGATCGACATTCACCGAAACGATCGAACCGTAATGGATGCCAATACTAAGCCTGAGTGGTTGATAGGACATCGATTCGAGATGGGTGTTTAACTCGGTAATCGATCGCAGCATTTCTAAGCCAGCCCACACCGCTCGATCTGCCACCTGGTCTAGATCGTCAGTACCAAATAGAGCCATGAACCTACTGCCCATATAGTGATTAATCGTGCCACCTTGCCGACTAATCACCTTATTCATGCGATTAAAGTAGCGGCTGAGCACGTAAATAATATCGTAGGGAAACTTAACCTCATCAAAATCAGTTCCACCGCGAATCGCGGCGACTAGGATAGCGACAGATTTGCGCTCCCCGATCGAACCAGCCGCAAGCTGAGAGTCAACAATATCGATGTCTTCGTTATCGATCACCAGCCGACGGATTATGACATCGCTGGAAACTCCTGTCTGACAAGCCAAGCGAATATTTTCGGGAAAGCCGAGTTTTTTTGCGAGAGCTTTTTCTGCCGCCGTCTGGGGCGTGCAATGTTGAACACCATCAATCACCATAATCCGACAGGTAGAGCAAAGCGCATTCCCGCCGCAAGCATGAGTGTGATTGATTCCCGCCGCCAAGACTGCTTCTAGAATTGTCTCAGTCTGACTAATTTGAATTTTCTGCTTATCAGGAAGACAGTTGATTTCTGGCATATCAGTTAGTGGTTGAGGTTGGGAATGGAATGTTTGAGCTGCTAGTTATATGTCTAGTACGCTTTCACTGCATTACTAGATTCATTAAATCATCGGCTGTAGCAGTTTCGGCTTGTCCATCTTGAAGTTCTGACAAACGATCGATCGCTCCATCAATCAAGTCTAAGCCCTGCTGTAAGTTCTCGACTAGGCACAATTGTCCACGCAGAGTCGCAGCTCCCGCAAAGCCTTTGGCATACCAAGTCATGTGTTTACGAGCTTGACGGATACCTCGATCGCCTTTGTATTCATGCAGTCCGATTAAATGGTCACGGGCGACTTGTAGCCGTTCTAGTGGAGTTGGCTTCGGTCGGAGGATGCCAGTTTTGAGGTAATGGTCAATTTCGCCCACCAGAAAGGGATAGCCCAATGTGCCACGCGAACACATCACGCCATCTGCCCCAGTTTGTTCTAAACAGGCAATAGCCGCTTCGATCGAAAAAATATCGCCATTTGCAATCACAGGAATCGTCATCACTTCTTTGACGCGGCGAATCCATTCCCACTTTGCCGCACCGTTATAGCCTTGAGCGCGAGTCCGACCGTGAACTGTAATCATCTGTGCGCCAGCAGCTTCCATCCGACGGGCAAATTCCAAAATGTTAATTTCAGTTTCACTCCAGCCGATCCGAGTTTTGACCGTAACTGGCACATTTACAGCGTTGACCACAGCCCGCACGATCGACTCAGCCGTTTCAGGATCTCTGAGCAAAGACGAACCACCACCATTTTTGGTGATTTTATTTACAGGACAGCCCATGTTGATGTCGATCGTATCTGCACCCTCAGCTACGGCTCGTTGTGCTGCTTCCGCCAAAAAATCTGGGCGACAGTCAAATAGTTGAATACTAATTGGAGTTTCGGCTCGATCGACTTCCATGATTTTGGGCAGTTCTTTGATGTAGTGCAATCCTGTGGCATTTACCATCTCGGTATACAGCATCGAATCTGGCGCATAACGGCGCACGAGGCGGCGAAACACTAGATCTGTCACTCCAGAGAGCGGCGATTGCAACACCCGACTGTTTATCACAAAGCCCCCCACGATCAGTGGCTCAGCTAGTTTTTTTTGCAGATCGGGCGACAGGACTGGCATGGTTTAGATCTAAATTAGTTCGGTAACCTTAAGTGTACAAGCTTACTTTCTTGGCACGAGACTTCGATCGATCTGATCGGATGACTCTGATAGGATGGCAAAGAGAAAATACAATCCGCACATATCAAGATTATGCTTTCTAGCTTACCCCTTGCCTTTGAATTTACCTCCCCTGGACCAATCTTGATCCAGTTTGGCGCAGTGTCAGTTCGTTGGTATGGGTTGTTAATTGCTTCAGCCGTAATTATTGGCACGCTGCTATCACAGAAACTGGCAGAACGGCGCGGACTCGATCCTAATGCGATCGGCGATCTGGTGATTTGGCTGGTGGTGGGGGCAATTCCTGGAGCCAGAGCCTACTACGTCGCATTTGCTTGGGACAAGTTTCAAAATCAGCCTTGGCATAAGGTGTTCGCAATTTGGGAAGGTGGGATTGCGATCCACGGTGCGATAATTGGTGGTTCGATCGCGGGCATTTTGTTTGCGCGACGGAATCGACTATCGATCTGGCGACTTGCCGATCTGGTGATGCCGTCTTTAATCCTCGGTCAAGCGATCGGGCGGTGGGGTAACTTTTTTAATTCCGAAGCTTTTGGCACACCGACAAACTTACCTTGGAAATTGTTGATCCCACCCAATCGTCGTCCGACAGAGTTTTTTGCGGAGCCTTACTTTCACCCCACATTTCTGTACGAATCATTGTGGAACTTGCTAGTGTTTGCAGGCTTAATCACTGTATTCGTGCGGTTCCCCCAAGTTAAACGCGGCACATTTGTGATGCTCTACCTGATTGGCTATAGCTTAGGACGCTTGTGGATTGAAGGTTTGCGGACTGACAGTTTAATGCTCGGCCCATTGCGAATTGCTCAAGTGATTAGTTTGGTGTCGATCGCTCTGGGCGCATTTGGCTTATGGTGGCTTTATGGTAAGCGCGGCAACCTTTGGGATACCGTACCTACGCAAAATCGAGAAAACCTCAATCCGCTCCCCGAATCCTCTGAACTCTAAAATTCATCAGCTTACTAGGCTATGCCCGATTCTAAAAATCCATCTAGCTCTAAAAATTCAGCCACATTGGCAATGGTCGAAGCCGCTTTTCTCGCAAGTACGACGGGAATGCTGTTTTTAGTTAATTACTACTTCCCGATGGGGCCGTTTTTGCGGATGTTTTTTCCGACCCCGACGGCTCTGGCTTATCTGCGGTGGGGCAAGCGGGCAGCATGGATGACCACGACCGTATCTTTTTTGCTGCTATCTGTGCTGATGGGGCCGACTCGGAGCATTCAGTTTTTGATCCCACATGGACTGCAAGGGATCATGCTCGGTTATTTGTGGCGACGTCGATCGCCTTGGTCAGTGTCGATATTTCTTGGTACGATCTTGGGATCGTTAGGCGCACTGTTTCAACTCGTATTTGTGTCTTTTTTGTTGGGCGAAAATGTTTGGGTTTACATCACCGTACAGCTTACCAACTTTGTTGCTTGGGTAATGCAATCAGTGGGATCGATCGATCTGCCTGATTTATGGTTGGTTCAGGTTTTGGCGGCGATCGGGATTGTCTTTAGTAATGTTATGTATCAGTTTCTGGTGCATCTGGTCGCATGGTTGCTACTCGATCGATTAGGCAATCCAATTTCCCCTGCTCCTAAATGGCTTCAAGCCCTTCTGGACTAAAAACAGATTGATTTGCCTCAGATCCTAAAGCCCTGTTATCGGTAATTTTAAAAAACTTTAAAAAACATACCCTTACTAGGTTCAAGCGATCCCATAATTGCTAAGATATACAGAACATTAAGTACTTATACGGAATCAGTAAGCCATGCTCGACACAGACCAACTTAATAAATCACAAAATAAACCATCGACAAATCTCTCTGAACGAGAGTTGCAGGTGATTGAGTTGGTTGCTACTGGTATGACTAATCAAGAGATTTCGGTGCAGTTAGAAATCAGTAAACGCACTGTAGATAACCATATCAGCAATATTTTGAACAAAACTAGTACTGATAATCGGGTTGCTTTGGTACGTTGGGCTTTACAGTGGGGCAAGGTCTGCATTGATGAGGTCAACTGTTGCCTCATTGGCGATCGTCATATAAGTCTTAATAGCGATCATAACGGTAGTCTCGGCGGTAGTCTCGGTAACAGTCTTAGTGTTGGAGAAGGCTTGCAAAGTGTCTAGGCGCGTTAGAGTTAGCTATACCCCTGAGTTACCATTAGCGATGTACCGTGAATTGGCAACACATTTGTCCCAAGTTGAAGGGATCTTAACTGAGTTGATCTGGCAAAATAGCAGCAAATTTGACTATGATGCCAGCCAGATTTCTGGGATGTGGTTAATTTATAGCCATGAACTCCCAGCGCATTTGGATCGTCTCACTCAAGCAATCCTCAATCACTACGGCAAGTGGCAAATGTTATCCGAGTCATCTGAAAATTCGTCTGAGCATTTATCAGCCCAGACATCAGCGATCGGCAGTTAAACGCTAAAACCAAGGAAGATCGAACCTGCTCTAGCTAAATCCCTAGTTTTTAATCATATTTATGTCTTCAGTTCAGGCTTCACGCGGCACACGCGACATCCTCAAGCCAGAAATTTACTACTGGCAAAAATTGGAGTCAGTCGCACGGCGGATTTTGACTCACGCTGTTTACACCGAAATTCGCACACCTGCATTTGAATCGACCGAACTGTTTGCGCGCGGCATTGGTGAAGCAACGGATATCGTCGGCAAAGAAATGTACAGCTTTATCGATCGAGGCGATCGATCTCTGACTCTACGTCCCGAAGGTACGGCTGGCGTAGTGCGGGCTTTGATCGAACATAAGCTATATGCCCAAGCAGATGTGCAAAAGCTCTGGTATACGGGGGCAATGTTTCGCTACGAGCGTCCTCAAGCTGGGCGACAACGCCAGTTTCATCAGTTAGGCGTGGAAGTTTTAGGTAGTGCCGATCCTCGTGCTGATGCTGAGGTGATTGCGATCGCCAGTGACTTTCTGAGCGAGCTAGGGCTGACAGAATTAGTTGTAGATTTAAATTCGGTCGGTAATGCTGAAGATCGCTTGGCTTACCGTCAGGCTTTGGTCGATTATTTCACGCCCTATGCCGATCGGTTAGATCCTGACTCATTCGATCGACTCAGCCGCAACCCCTTACGCATTCTCGACAGCAAACATCCCCAAACCCAAGAAATTGTTCAAGCAGCCCCCAGCATTCTCGACTATCTCAGTCCAACATCACAGCAGCATTTTGAGCAGGTAAAATCGCTGTTAACAGATTTAGGGATCGCTTTTCGGATCGATCCTCGTCTCGTCCGAGGGCTGGATTACTACACCCATACTGCTTTTGAGATCAAATCATCACAGCTAGGCGCACAGGCGGCGGTATGTGGTGGTGGTCGTTACGATCGACTGGTGGCAGAGTTGGGTGGGCCAGATACGCCTGCGGTGGGTTGGGCGATCGGTCTAGAGCGGTTGGTCTTGCTGTTACAAAAACTGGATGAAGTCAAGCCACCAGCATTAGACTTCTATATTATTTCGCGTGGTGAGCAGGCAGAACCAAAATCTCTCCTAGTCGCTCAGAATATCCGACGGGCAGGATTTAGAACAGAGCTAGATCTAAGTGGAGCTAAGTTCGATAAACAGATCAAACGAGCCGTGACGGCAGGAGCCAGATATGCTGTGATTATTGGTGATACTGAAGCCGCCTCAGGCAACTTCCAACTCAAAGATCTAGCTTCGGGACAACAGCAGTCTGTAACTTTATTAGAATTAATTTCGATCGCCTCACTAACGTAGACGATTACGCCACTTCTTAGGGTCTTGAGAACAGTGGAAAACAGCGTATAAAGTCAGTACATCCTCTAAGTATTCGTAAAAAATAGCATACGGGAATCTACGGATTAAAGCCCGCCGATAGCCTTCGTGAGCAATTGCATACATTTCAGGATTCCTTTGGATCGATTGGATGCAGATATCGACACATTGCAAGAAATCCTCCTCCAATCCAACTTTATGAGTCTGATACCAGTCATAAGCATCGGTGACATCTTGCTCTGTTTCAGGGAGAATGATGACATTTTTAATCATGTTTTCGGTTACGGATTCTTGCTTTCGTGGCATCCCATGAACCAACCAAACTTGGATCTTGCAAATGTAGGGCTTTTCTTCTAGCCAGTTCTTCCTTTTGCCATTCCAACACTGGGACATTTATGGGTTGAGATGCAATACTATCCCAGAGATCCTCAAGAAGTTGTAACTTCTCTGAAAGTTGTAATTCGAAGATTGGGGCATACTTTACGGTCATAACTTTGCTTTAGGTATCGATCGATATTTGTATTCTACTTGATGCATCGATCGAGATCTTTTACCAAACAACAGTTTGCAGATTCTCAATCTCTTGAAAATGAGCATCGCGCGTCACTAACGTTAGATTATATTGAATGGCGATCGCAGCAATCCAAATATCGTTTTCTGGGAGCGGTCTACCTATGATTCGGAGTTTGTTTTTGATTTCTCCGTAGTGATGTGCCGTCTCTTCACCACAAACTAGCACAGAACTCTCAAGGAGCAACGCCTCAATCCGTTCTAATTTTGGATTGTTCGGACTGATTTGCGCGCACCATAGCACAACTCACCCACCGTTATACTTGGAATAAACACCGCGTCAGCTTGCTCAAAGCTGTGTTTAACCTCTGCTTCATTTGCAAATAGGGCAATGATAATGTTTGTGTCCAACAAGTACCTACCACTCATTCGCATCGACCCGTTCACAGTTTTGCTCGATCGCTTCTCGCATCAACGCAAGGTCATCGGGTTGGATGGTACCAGCAAACTGTAGTAACTGGTAACCAGGAACTCCTTGAAAAGCAGAATTGGTCAAGGTCTTGGCAAATTCTAGGACTTGTTTCTGCAAACTCTGCGGCATCCCGTTCAACTGCTCAACTACTTCATCAAGAATCGATGCATCCATCTTGCCTCCGTCTAATTTACTAGGGCTATTCTATCTAATTCTGGCAATCGAATTCAGGACTTTTCTGGATCGATTAGATTGCAAAAATTCTCCTCTTTTGTCCAATATATCTTACTTCATGCATCGATCGCAGATGCCACATTTTAAGTTTTTTGCTTCCGACTCAAATCCAAATTCACCCAGCAGAAACGCCCATCGACATTGGCGTGTGTTGATGAAGTCCTGCATTTGTTCGATCGAAGTTGTATTGATATCAGGAAGCTGAAATTTGCCAACTTTAATCTCATACTCAAACGGCGTGCGCCAGATTAAATATCCTGCACTATGGAGTAATCCCAAAGCGATCGGGGCATCAGGATCGAGCTTACTGACTTCAGCACAATTGCCCCGACGAGGGAACTTTGGTATTAGAGTTTGAGCTTTTTGCCAGAGTTTTTGCTGTTGTTGGATAAAGAAGTCCTGGCGTTGTCGATCGCTATGATCTAACCAACCCGTCGGTTCGCTCACTAACATCAAAGCTTTAGATTGACTCCCATCTCTCCCTGCCCTACCGACTTCTTGGATATATTCCGATAGCGTGAGAGGAGAATGGAAGTGTAAAACCCAGCGCACGTTAGGTTTGTTGATGCCTAATCCAAAGGCACTGGTGCAAATCGCAAAAGGATATATCCCATTTAGCCATTTCTGTTCGATTTCACGGCGTTCGATCGATGGTAAGCCAGCATGATAAGCCGCAGTCGCAAAAGATCGATCGCGTAACCATGCCGCTAATTCCTCAGTTTCGCGCCGACTACGCACATAGATCAAACCCGATTGCCCGTTAAAGGAGTGAATAAATTTGAGCGCTTGAGATTTTCTGCTCGCAGGTGTCCAAGCGATCGACACATTTAAGCTCAAGTTAGCGCGATAGGGACTGGTATGAATCACTTGGGGGTGGTCTAATTGCAGGCAAGTTTGAAGTTCTGTTTGGGTTTGAACATCAGCAGTAGCAGTAAACGCCGCGATCGAGATTCTGCCATGTTCGGCTGGTTTATTGGCAATCAGGGCCGCTCGTACTGCACCTAGACGACGATAGGCGGGTCGAAATGTCTCACCCCACTGCACTAAGCAATGGGCTTCATCTAACATTAATCCTGAGATCGGTAAACTTCGATCGGATAATCTCTCCCATACTGGCTTACTCAATAAGCTCTCAGGCGAGATATATAGCAGCCTTAGTTTGCCTAATTGCTGCATGACTTCGCGCTTTTGTTGGAGCGAAAGAGAACTGTGCAAAGTCGCCGCAGGTAAGCCCCGTCGCCGCAAGTCTTGGACTTGATCTTCCATCAGGGCAAGTAGTGGCGAAATCACCAAGGTTAATCCTGATTGCAAAAGAGCGGGAAGTTGAAAACAAATCGATTTACCAGCACCTGTTGCCAAAATCACCAAGCTATCACGGCGTTCTAATATGCTAGCAATCACTTCAGATTGAGGCGATCGAAAGTCATCATAACCCCATACTTGCTTCAGCTTATGCCTTACTACGTCCCAATCCATAAACGTTTAACTCGCCAATTCAAGGATGAGATGCGGACGAATCGCAAAGTCACGTTATCTCGATCGAAGCCAATTTTCTAAGTCCTCAGAACTCGAAAAATCAAGCAGAGCTTCACCCAAGTCTTCAAGCAAAGCGGTAGGCAACTGCTCAATTTGAATTTTGAGTCGATCGTCGATCGACCCAAATCGTCTGGATAGCAAACGGAGTAAGAGGATTAATTCCCCTTCTTGTCTGCCCTCTTGCAGGGTTTTTAGTCGCCACTCTTCATACACAGGAGTTAAGTTCATTGCCAATTCCCTCTCGTCTTCACTTATATTTTGCACTGTTCCTAAGCTGATTTGCAATATTGCCAAATGTTCTACGGTTCGCTGCTTGATCGGATGGCGTTCTGGTAGGGCTAATAGTTCTTCGATCGCCTGTCGTTGCACCCGATCTCGTCCCATAAGCCGCAACCATAAGGTTTCGGGGTTGACTGGAAGCTGATGGATGGCGACCAAGCCAGTACGGAACGACTTCACGGGTTTCGCTGGCAATTTTGCGACTGCTGGTGACGGTGCCAACGGGTTCTAAAAGTGCTTCGAGATGTTGTTTGGCAAATAGGTCGTGGCGGGTTCGGGTCATTTGTACGATGTCGGTGCAATGAAAGGTGCTACTTCTTTGCGCAAGATTGAGCTATCACTGATTATGCGCCAAGCCAGAAGAAACAACGATAAACTAACGCTAAGATTCTAATTTGTGTATTAACAGGAGTTAAACGATGAAAGTTCTGGTCATGGGTGGCACGAGATTTCTGGGAGTAACTCTGACCAAGAATCTGGTAGCGCAAGGACACGAAGTTGTTCTATTCAATCGTGGTCATCAGCCTGCCCCGATCGAGGGAGTACGAGTAATCATTGGAGATCGAACCGATCCTCAACAAATCAAAGAAAAACTAATTAATCAAGACTTTGATGCCATTTTTGACAACAATGGTCGCGAACTGAGTGACACCAAGCCCTTAATCGATCTGTATCGCGAACGGATTCGGCACTTTGTCTACATGAGTTCTGCTGGGATCTATCTGGAGTCAGACACATTGCCATATTTCGAGGTGGATGAAGTCGATCCCAACAGCAGACACAAGGGCAAACTTCACACCGAAGCTTATCTCAACGAAGCTTATGATGCTCATGGATTTCCTTACACTTCAATTCGCCCAACCTATATCTACGGGCCGCAGAACTATAACGATATCGAAGCTTGGTTCTTCGATCGAATTGTGCGAGATCGTCCGATTCCGATTCCTGGCAACGGTCAGTTCATCACCCAATTGGGACACGTCGAGGATCTAGTTGCCGCCATGACCGCAGTACTGGGCAAAAAGAAAGCGATCGGTGAGATTTACAACGTCTCAGATGTGCGTTATGTCACATTTGCAGGTTTGGCAAAATCTTGTGCAATCGCCGCAGGCAAGTCACCCGACAGTATCAAAATTGTCAACTATGAACCCCAAAACCTTACCGAAATATTCACCAGTGCCAAGCAAAAAGCCTTCCCTTTCAGACTTCAGCATTTCTTTACAGCCGTAGACAAGGCAATGACCGATCTAGATTGGGAGCCTGAGTTAGATCTACCCGAAGGTTTAGAGACCTCTTTTAGCCAAGACTATATGCGATCTGGTCGTCACCAAGCTGAGATCGATTTTTCGATCGACGATCGAATTTTGGCAGCCATAGGTTAGTGGTGTTTACATTTCCTAACAAAGTGTGTAGTATTGTAAAGAAATGTTAAATACCAAGGAGATAAAAATGACCATTAACACAATCGATTTCAAAAATATCAATGTCAATCCTGAAGGCAAAGGCACGTTTGGATTTAGCAATTTTGCGGAAACTTGGAATGGTCGGATGGCAATGATTGGTTTTGCGGCTGGTTTAGTCAATGAAGTTGTCACTGGCAAAGGCATCCTCGGTCAAATTGGCATTACTGGTTCTGGTAGCGATCTGCTCGTGGTCCTTTTTCTGTTAGGTTTTACAGCCGCCGCCATGATTGGCTATTATGCTATCAACCTTACCCCCGAGCAAAATGTTTCTGAAACCGAGCAAGTCTAGCGATCTCACCATCTTCTAAAGTCTATGGAATATCGCAGTATAGACAATATCGATATTTACGACTCGCCCAACTTAGATCGGCTTGCCACCCAAATGGCAAAAGGTCGTTACCTTGAGATCGTCACAGATCGAGAGGTTAGGCTTTTAGAAGATGGCTACACAGGATTTATTCGCACCGAAGATTTAGCGAAATTGCAATTTTCTGGTCTAGTCTGTTATTACCCCAGCGTTTTAACCGAAATCGAAATCAGGCAGCGCATCCCAGATGTTGTTGCCTATATCCAAGCAGCATCACAGCAGCAAAACGAGTATCTTTGGGGCGGTACGGTTCCGCCAAGTTATGATTGTTCGGGATTAATCCAATCAGCCTTTGCTTCAGTCGGAGTCTGGATTCCGCGTGATGCTTACCAACAAGAAGGCTTTGTGCTGACAATCCGTTTAGAAGATTTATCGATCGGAGATTTAATCTTTTTTGGCACCGAATTGAAAGCCAATCATGTGGCGATCTATGTAGGTGAAGGACGTTACATCCACAGTTCGGGCAAGGATCGGGGGCGTAATGGGATTGGGATCGATCTATTAGCGGGTGTCGATCGAATCTCCCAAACATATGCAGAGCAACTACGCGGTGCTGGCAGAGTTACGCATTGCTATCAAGCTTAAGGTATACACTTCACCATGCAGATATATCCTCGAGAGCTCAGAATCTATGAGACGGAACAGGGAGAAGTTCCATTCTCATCTTGGTTAGATTCATTGCGCGATCAGGGATCTAGGGCAAGAATTAGGAAAAGGTTAGATCGAGTTGAACTAGGAAATTTAGGTGATTATCGATCTGTTGGAGAAGGAGTCTTTGAATTTAAGATTGACTACGGGCCTGGTTATAGGATTTACTTCGCACAAGTCGACTTGCTTATTATTCTGCTAATATGTGGTGGGACTAAAAGCACTCAAGAACAGGACATCCTGAAAGCAAAAAAATTCTGGGCTGGCTTTAAGTAATATAAAAATGCCGACGAGTAGGAACTATCATTCATATTTAATCGAGTCTCTAAAAAATCCGCAAGAAGCGGCGGCATATTTGGATGCTGTTTTAGAAGACTGTAGTTATGACGAATTATACTTAGCGTTAAAGAATGTCGCAGAAGCTAGGCTTGCTATTTCAAATAATTCGCAGGAATTCTTGAGCCAAGATGATTTTCAGAAAATTCTGCCTCTCCAGAACAATTTAGATCTAACTGGTGTATCAAGAATACTCGTTCAGTTAGGCTTTAAGCTCTCGGTTACACCTATAAAGGAGGCTGCATAGCTTACTTCTCTAGCTATTCGACCGCTTCGGCGGTGGCGTATAGCTCTGCACCTGTGAGATTAGTACCATTGAGGTTAGCTCCATTTAGGTTAGCTCTGAGTAAATTCGCACCATTCAGACTGGCTTTGTAGAAATTAGTTTTGCTGAGGTTCGCACCATCGAGGCTGGCACTGATGAGCGTGGCTTCGGCTAAAAATGCACCATTCAGATCTGCGCCATTAAGGTCAGCACCTGTGAGATTAGCATGGCTGAGATTTGCGCCATTCAAATCGGCACCCGTAAGGTTGGCATTGCTCAAATTCGCGCCATAGAGATTGGCATTCGATAGATTCGTGTTACTGAGATTTGTGTTACTGAGATTCGTATCGCTAAGGCTAGCACCACTGAGGTTAGCAGATTCCAAATTAGCTCCATCCAGATTTGCGCCATCCAGATTCGCCCCCTTCAAAAAAGTCTCGCTGAGGTTGGCGGATTCCAAACTCGCCCCCGTCAGAAAAATCCCACTGAGATTGGCTCCACTCAAATCTGCTTGCATCATCTGCGCTCCATTCAAGTTAGCTCCTGTGAGATCGGCATCTTTGAGATTTGACTGGGCGAGATTAGCTTTATGCAGATTTGCTTTGACTAAACTAGCTCCTTCTAAATTTGCGGCACTCAAGTTGGCACGACTTAAGCTTGTGCGATAGAGCACTGCCGTTGTCAATATGGCAGATTGGAAGTCGATCTCATTTAGATTGGCACAGGATAAAGTCGTCTCGCTCAGATTTGCGCCACTCAAGTTAGCTCGAAATAGACTGGCTCCAGTCAGGTTCTCACGACTGAGATCGACTCCTTCAAAGTCCCTCAGCCCCTTTTTATATTGTTCTACGAGTTCACCAGCTTTCATTTGTCCTCAACACCATTACTTTTTTGTTTTGCTAACGATTCAGTGTCTAGGCAGATGATCGATCGGCGGGCAAAATCGCCCCCGTCAGATTAGCTTCATCCAAATTCACCCAGAGGAGAAAGGCTCCTTTTAGATTAGTCCATAACATAAAAGCTCCCTTCAAGTTGGCTCCCGTCAAACAGGCATCGTGAAGGTTGGCACGATTGAGGTTGGCTTTGGTCAGATTTGCGCCATTCAGGTTGGCACTATCGAGATTTGCCCCAGTTAAGTTTGCGCCATTCAGGTTAGCTCCATGAAGATTGGCTTTGATCAAGTAAGCATTCTTGAGATCGGCTCCTGTCAAATCGGCTCCATTCAGGCTAGCTCCCATCAGATTCGCTCCACTCAAATTTGCGCCACTGAGGTTGGCATTAGTGAGGTTGGCATTGTTAAGATTCGCGCCACTCAGGTTCGCCCCCATCAGAAATGCGCCGTTCAGATTCGACCAACTCAAATCAGCATCGATCAAACTCGATTGATTGAGATTTGCCCAGCTTAAATCTGTTCCAACTAAATTAGCTTCACAGAGGGTCGTGCCTAGTAGATTTGCCCAACCCAGATTTGCCCGACTCAAACAAGCTTTGTCAAGGTTGGCGTTAACCAAATCGACTGCATTTAAGTTAGCTTCCTGCAAGTTAGCCCCACTCAGATCGACGCTATGCAATTCTGCACCTGTAAGATTGGCTTCCGTCAAATTCGCGCCCGCTAGGTTCGCCTGTCGTAAATTTGCGCCACTTAAGTTAGTTCTGGTCAAAACAGAACCTGCTAGGTAAGTCATACTGAGGTCTGCGCCCAGCAGATTTGCCTCAGTAAAACAAGTCCCGCAGAGATTTGCCGATGTCAGGATCGCTCCAGTCAGATTTGCAAAGTTTAGGTCAGCTAGACTCAGATCGGCATCTTGCAGCGATGCCCCATTTAGGACAGCTTCCGATAAGTTTGCCCCCATCAAATTGGCTTCATTTAAGCTGGCTTTCCGTAAGTCAGCTTTGATCAAAAAAGCGGCGGTCAGATCTGCCTCATTTAAGATTGCCTCGGATAAATCGGCCCGATTCAGATTAGCCCCATTCAGAAATGCCCCAGTCAGATCGGCTTTGCTTAAACTCGCACCAGCCAGATTTGCCTCGGTGAGATTTGCCCGCCTCAGATCGGCTCCATTCAGGTTGGCATCACCCAAGACTGCCCCAGTTAAGTTCGCTTTATTTAAATCTGCACAATTCACGCTTGCCTCGTTCATTCTGAGTAAATTACCAGCTTGCATCTCAAATTGCTGTGAACTCAAATCTCTAAAGCAACCTAGAATTAATCTCTAAGCCTGAGATCTTGAAGCCTAAATTAAGACTTCAATAAACTTCAATTAGACTTTAATCAAACTCTAATGAATAGCCGTTAAGCCCTCTAGCTACTCATGTAACTAGAATACATTAGACTCGCTAAACCGTATTAAAATTGCATGATTTGGCTTAGATCGGGGTAGAAGGATTAGGATGTAACAAAGCTGTTTTTTCACCTGATTGCATGACAAATTCCGTAACTTCTGGGATCGATCGAATAAATCTCGGTTCAAGTGTAGGCAAAGTTTATTTGGTCGGTGCAGGTCCTGGCGATCCTGGTTTAATGACGCTTAAGGGCAAGAGCTTGTTAGAACATTGTGATGTTGTGATCTATGATGCCTTGGTCAGCCCTGGGGTATTGGCAATGGTAAATCCCAACGCGGAACGAATTAATGCGGGTAAGCGGCGTGGCGATCATTCGCTGTTACAGACTGAGACGACAGAGTTATTGATCGAGAAAGCCCAGTCACATTCGATCGTGGTGCGGCTTAAGGGTGGCGATCCATTTATGTTTGGGCGCGGTGGCGAAGAGATGGCGAGCTTGATCGCCGCAGGTGTTCCTGTAGAGGTTGTACCTGGAATTACTTCAGGCATTGCTGCACCTGCCTATGCGGGGATTCCGCTTACCCATCGCGACTATAGTTCGTCGGTGACTTTTGTGACTGGGCATGAGATGGCGGGAAAGTATCGTCCACAGATTAATTGGGAGTCGATCGCCCTCGGCTCAGAAACAATCGTGATCTATATGGGGTTGCATAATCTCGCCGAAATTATCATGCGTCTAATCGGCGCAGGATTAGATCCCAGCACCCCGATTGCATTGATCCGTCAAGGAACTTGGGCTGACCAATCAGAATTGATCGGCACATTAGGTGACATTGTGGCGCAGGTTGAAGCAACAGGGTTTGCCCCACCTGCGATCGCCGCGATTGGTAAAGTTGTCGATTTCAGAAATCAGCACAGCGCGTGAATGCTTGCGCGATCGCGATCATAGTTTAGTAATATAAATAACCTACTCATAAAAGATTTTAAATAAAAAATTTAGATAAACACTATGACAAGCACGGAAAATAAGGATTCTGTTCGTGGTACGAATAAGTCTTCAGAGAAAAGTTTTGAGATTATGCGTAAGTTTTCTGAAGCCTACGCCAAGAGAACTGGGACTTATTTTTGTGCAGATCTCAGCATTACTACTGCCGTAGTTGAGGGACTGGCAAAGCATAAAGAAGAACTAGGAGCACCTTTGTGTCCTTGCCGCTTTTACGAAGACAAAGAAGCCGAAGTGAAAGCTAGTTACTGGAATTGCCCATGCGTACCGATGCAAGAGCGCAAAGAATGTCACTGTATGCTGTTTCTTACACCCGATAATCCCTTTGCTGGCGATCGACAAGAGCTAGAAATTGTCGAAGTTAAGTACGAAGAATAGGACTTTTTTAAGAAATTTAGCGAGAAATTTAGCAAAAGATATTCCTGCTCAGCCCAGTTAACATGATTTGACTGGGTTAAGTTAATATAAGTTAATAATCGAAATTTCTTAGATGACACTTTGGAGTAAAAGCATTGAAGAATAATAACAATAATAAAAAATGGAAGACCATTGGTCTGTATGCAGTACTAGGAATTGTTGTGATTACCCTAGGGACGGCTCTCCTAGATAATCAGCCTCAACCGCAGGAGCAGTGGCGTTATAGCAAACTGATCGAAGCTGTGGAGAAAAAACAAGGCGTATCTAAGGTCACACTTAGTCCCGATCGATCTTGGGCAGAGGTCACAATCCCAGGGGATCAAGGGAGTAAGCGGGTGAGAGTGAATCTTCCTAACGATCCTAACTTTATTGATACTTTGACCCAAAATGGTGTGGCGATCGACGTTGCGCCGCGTCGTAATGATGGCGCTTTGGTGCAAACTCTCAGCAATCTGGTTTTGCCAGTTTTGTTACTCGTAGGTTTGTTTTTCCTATTACGTCGCGCTCAAGTTGGGCCTGGCAGTCAAGCCATGAGCTTTGGCAAGTCAAAAGCCAGAGTGCAAATGGAACCTCAAACTCAGATTACTTTCAGTGATGTCGCTGGGATTGAGCAGGCCAAGCTGGAATTGACTGAAGTTGTGGACTTCCTCAAAAATTCCGATCGATTCACCGCAGTCGGAGCAAAAATTCCTAAAGGTGTGCTTTTAGTCGGCCCACCTGGGACTGGAAAAACCCTTCTGGCTCGTGCTGTAGCAGGTGAAGCAGGCGTACCATTCTTTAACATTTCTGGCTCAGAGTTTGTCGAAATGTTTGTCGGGGTTGGTGCTTCGCGGGTGCGTGACCTGTTCGAGCAAGCTAAGTCAAATGCTCCTTGCATCGTATTTATCGACGAAATTGATGCGGTCGGTCGCCAACGTGGGGCTGGACTAGGTGGTGGTAATGATGAACGCGAACAAACCCTAAATCAATTGCTCACCGAGATGGATGGCTTTGAAGGTAATACTGGGATCATTATTATTGCCGCGACTAACCGTCCTGATGTTTTGGATGCGGCTCTTCTGCGTCCTGGTCGTTTCGATCGACAAGTGGTAGTCGATCGACCTGACTTTGCTGGTCGGTTTGAAATCTTGGGAGTTCATGCGCGGGGCAAGACTTTGGGACAAGATGTCGATCTAGAAAAGATCGCACGTCGCACACCTGGTTTTACTGGGGCTGACTTGTCGAATCTATTGAATGAAGCGGCAATTTTAGCGGCGCGTCGTAACCTCACCGAAATCTCGATGGATGAGATTAATGATGCAGTCGATCGAGTTCTGGTTGGGCCAGAAAAGAAAGATCGAGTGATGAGCGACAAACGCAAGAAATTGGTTGCCTATCATGAAGCAGGACACGCTCTGGTGGGAGCATTGATGCCTGATTACGATGCTGTACAAAAGGTGACAATTATTCCACGCGGTCGAGCAGGTGGTTTGACTTGGTTTGTGCCGAGCGAAGATCGGATGCAGAGCCGTGGTTACCTGCAAAATCAAATGGCGGTGGCACTTGGTGGTCGTCTAGCTGAAGAAATCGTATTTGGTGAATCTGAAGTCACAACAGGTGCTTCGAGCGATTTGCAGCAAGTTGCTCAAATTGCCCGCCAGATGGTGATGCGCTTTGGCATGAGTGACAAACTTGGGCCCGTAGCTCTTGGACGCGCTAGTGGCAATATGTTCCTTGGGCGTGAAATTTCGGCTGAACGTGACTTTTCCGAAGAAACTGCATCTGTGGTTGATGAAGAAGTCAGTCAATTAGTCGAAACCGCTTACAGTCGTGCCAAGAAACTTCTCGTCCAAAATCGATCGATCCTCGACAATCTTGCCAATATGTTGATCGAACGTGAAACTGTTGATGCCGAAGAGTTGCAAACACTGATTGAAAACAGTGATGTCAAAATGTTAGGTGTGGTCTAATTTCTGGTCACTTGATTAACTGAAATCTTATGCCTGCAATAACTTGCGGGCTTTTTTATCCCTAAAATAATGAATGCACTTTCTTTGCCAACTTGGATTATTCATATCTCTAGCGTGCTCGAATGGGTGATCGCAATCTGGTTGATTTTTAGTTATGCCAAACTGAGCGAAAATCCTGCCTGGAAAGGATTAGCGTTTGCGATGCTGCCTGCGTTGGTGAGTGCGCTGTGTGCTTGTACTTGGCATTTTTTTGATAACTCTAAATCACTGGGATGGTTAGTCGATGTGCAGGCCGCGATGACTTTGGTTGGGAATTGTACACTGGCAATCGCGGCTTATGCGATCTGGCGCAGTCGATCGATTTTGACTGAAGAGTGAAAAACTGCTGGGCAATGTAAAGTATTATTAACAACGCATATCATTTAACTATCTGGATTTCCTATGCTCGCTCCCGATCAGCGCACGAAAATCGATCAAAGTGATGATGTTCTATTTTATGAATATCCCCGGTTTGTAACGCATGTAGACGATCGATTCATCAGTTCGCTCAGGGCTTTATTTTCCGATCGACTCAAGCCTGATACCCGCATCCTTGATTTGCAAAGCAGTTGGGTGTCGCACTTACCGACAGATATCCAATTTGCCCATGTCGAGGGGCATGGATTAAATGCCGAAGAATTAGCCCGAAACTCTCAACTCAACCACTTCTTTGTCCAAAATCTCAATCAAAACCAAAAACTACCCTTAGCCGATCGGGAATTTGATGCTGTGATCGATACGGTATCAGTCCAGTATTTGCAGTATCCCGAAGCTGTGTTCAGTGAGATTCACCGCATTCTCAAACCAGGTGGCGTGGCAATTATGAGTTTTTCTAATCGGATGTTTTACCAAAAAGCGATCGCAGCATGGAGAGATAGTTCAGATCTCGATCGAGTCCAGTTAGTAAAACGCTACTTCAATTCTGTCCCAGGTTTTAGTAAGCCAGAAGTGATTACTCATCCTGCTCAAAAGGCTAATCCTCTGTGGTGGCTCAGTCTCGGCGGCGACCCTTTCTATGCTGTCCTTGCTTATAAGAATTAGTGGGCAGGTTGAAAACCTAGGTGCTTAAAAAGAAGGTGTCAGGCAAGAAGGGATTTCGTAATTGCTCGACTATACCTAACCAGAATTGTAAGAACAGAGGTGACATCCTCCCAACACTGACCTGAGTACAGGTACAGTGTGGGCTTCCAAGAATCACTTCTTGGTTTTTCTGGTTTTTCCCTTTCGACTACGCTCAAGGCGAGCCTTACGGGATTTCGGCACTT
>Ga0163154_10000806_pt1 | contig 48815 bp, 56 predicted proteins | sample OliLakLV19MP9P1_FD_148649 | JGI IMG/M metagenome (GOLD analysis project Ga0163154, IMG submission 148649) | Freshwater microbial mat bacterial communities from Lake Vanda, McMurdo Dry Valleys, Antarctica - Oligotrophic Lake LV.19.MP9.P1 | ecosystem: Environmental > Aquatic > Freshwater > Lake >...
TTTCTATATTTTCAGGTGAATAATATTTTTCCCAAAATTCATATAGACTTTGCCTTGTGTACTTCTCTAAGTTTTCTTTTATTCCTAATATTTCAGACGAAAAAGGGGTTGTATCCGAAACAAATCTATTCTCTTTAATATTTCGCATAATCTTAAATTCAGTTTCATCTTCATAACTTTTCATTTCGTCTATTATTATGTCTCGTTCTTTATTTATTTCACTTTCTGCAAACAATGGATGCAATACAATTTGTGCAAAATAAGAAATTGCTTGTTCGAAATATTGAAAAGGAAAGGTGCCGTAGTATTGTGTGTGATCTATCGATGTATACGCATTTGTAGCAGCAGAGTATTCAGTTTTAAAATTTTCAACAGCATCCCAAGTTGGTAAATCTTTAGTACCATCGTGCACAACATGTTCTATAAAGTGAGAAAGCCCTCTATTTTCTTTGTCCTCGTCCAGAGAGCCTACATTAATGTTAACTCGAATGCTCACCGAATGAATTTCGTTTCTAGGATAGAGAATGCATTTAATCCCGTTTGGTAGCTTGAATTTTGTATAATCTATATTAAGATCTTGAGTAATATTCATGTATGAATACGATAATACTTAATGATAACATAAGGTGAGAAAGGACTAAATCCTAATTACTAAATGACCAAGAAATTGAATTAACTAGATTCTATATTCTGAATTCCAGATTCTAGATATATGAAATTAAGAAAAATAACAATCCAAAGAAATCCAAAAAATATCATTTTGGGGATTCTTGTCTTGCTTATCTCTCTTCTCTTATTTCTCATCTCTTACTACTACATAACCTACAGCAAAGATAAGATCTTTATGCCTACTGAGCGTTTCGACATTGCTAAGAGAGATACAAGTGGATATTCAGAAGAAGAAAAAGCAGAAATTGAGAAGGCAATTTATGAATCTATTGACTACGAAGACATTCCTGAAGACTGCAGAAATGCAGCAATCTCCATTGAAGATAAACGATTCATGACCAACCATGGTATAGATTTAAAAGGATTTGGTAGATCTATTATTAGTATTTTACCTTTTGTAAATTTAGGTGGAGGAAGTACAATTACTCAACAAATGGTAAAAATGTCTACAGACAGGTACTACAACAGAACTCCTTTGGATAAATTGAAAGAAATGGTGTGGGCATTTAGATTAACTAACGATTATTCAAAAGAAGAGCTTTTAACTAGATACTTAAATAATGTTTATTTAGGAGATTATAATTATGGAGTTCAAGCAGCAAGCCAAGCGTATTTTAAGAAAAGTGTGAATTTCTTAACTCTAAATGAATGCGCATATCTAGCAGGAATAATTCAATCTCCAAATACATATGCCCCAATTTCTGGTAGTAATGCTATTGGAGAAATTAGAAAAAATGTTGTATTAGAAGAGATGAGAGAAGAGGAATATATTTTGTAGAATGACTAAGGACTAAGGACTAAGGACTAAGGACTAAAAATAAGTTTAAATCTAACCAATACAGAAAACTTACTAGCAAATTCTTATTTTAGCTATCCGCTATTAAGAAGATACCATTGGCAATTTTCCAAAGAATTCTGAATTTTCTAATATATCTACAATAAATTTAGCAACATCTTCTCGGGAAATTTTAGTTTTCATTGCAGAACTACCTACCATTCCTATTTGATATTTTCCTTTTCCTTTTTCTAAAGTCAGCCTTGGAGCCCGAACAATAGTCCAGTCTAAATCGCTATTTCTGATTATTTCTGCATGCGCTTTTCCATCTTCTAAAACTTTCTTGGCCACTACCTGCATTAAAGAAACTATTAAATTATCTATAAATTTAGGTTTATCTCCTTCTATTCTAACTCCACCACCTGTCAAAGAAATCAATCTTTTCAAACCTAATTTTTTCATTGCGATAACTACATTTCGAATCGAATCTCTTTGCATAAACTCTGGACTAACATTACTTGCCCCCAAAACACTAACTACCATATCTGTATTCTTAATTAGATTTTCAACATCTGTATAATTCAAACTATTTCCCTCTACGACTTCAACTTTATCTTTAAATTCTCCTAATTTCTCTGGATCTCTAACAAGAACTTTAACCTGGTAACCTTTACTTAGAGCTTGTTTAACAACAAACATTCCGGTTCTTCCTGTTGCACCAAGAATAGCAATTTTCATAATTTTTTAATAATATATCTAGAATTAAATATATCATTTTCAAACCTGGTTAATAAGATGGAAACAGTACGAGTACGCTGAAGACTAATCTGGCCTAAGACGGTGACACAGAAAACAGAATATAGTATAATCTTTTTGCTAATAAAACGTATTTGGCCCTATAGTATAACGGTTAGTACGCCAGGTTTTCATCCTGGTAATCCGAGTTCGATTCTCGGTGGGGTCATTCAAAACATTCGGCCATAGGTCGGGTTTTTTGTATGTATCCAACTGAATTAACCTCGCGAAGGGATTCTCGGTAGGTCATATAATCAAATCATACATATTTACGTATTCACTCAACTTCTTTGAAATAGATTTATTAATTAAAATCCTTCAGTTATTTGAACACAATAGAATACAATCTTATTGACGTCTATCCTGAAGATAATCCTTTAGGAAATTGTTACGTTGCATCTATTGTGCATAATGGTATTCAGTATCCTTCAGTTGAACACGCGTATCAACTGCTAAAGTTTTATAATAATCAGAATGGATTTAGTATTGAGGGAGATGTTTATAACAAAATTTTTAATGAACCAATTGCATCTAATGCAAAACAAACTGCTAAATTACATACGGACAAAATAGTTTTAACTGAAATAGACGAAAGAGTTAAGTTAATAACAGAATTAATGCGAGCTAAATTCGACCAACATCCAGAACTAAAACAATTTCTAATAGAAACTCATCCTGCACATCTTTATGAAGATTGTCCTGTTTACGATCCTAAAGCTAAAGATTTCTGGGCTGTACAAGGAGAATATGGTGGAGATAATACAACAGGTAATATTTTAATGATGTTAAGAGATGAGTATTTAGATGTTAAGAGATGAGTATTTAGATACTAATAGCTAGTCCTTAAAATTATAAAAAATGCTAAAATAATTCAATGAAGATTATTGAAAATCCTCTAAAAAATAAACAAATATTTTGGGACGTTAATATTGAGAATTTAGACAAAAAAGTAGATAAAGATTTTATTATAGCTAGAGTTTTGGATATTGGGGATTTATTAGATACAAGATGGCTTTTTCAAAATTATTCTAGGGAGGATATTATTAGTACTATAAAAACAACAAAGTTAGTCTCAGCTAAAACAGCAAATTTCTTTAGAATTATATTAAATATAACAGATCCAATTTTATGCCTAGATCCTACATTCCTGAAAACACACTCAGAGCTTTGGATGAATTGAGTAAACTATTTTCAATATCAAATGAATACAATTTCTATTTAGCAGGAGGGACTGCATTAGCATTTAAATTAAAATACAGAATATCTTACGACTTGGATTTTTTTACTGAAATTGAATTCGATCCCCAAGTGCTAATTACAAAGATATCAAAATCGTTAGAAATAGCTAATATAAAATCTGAAGAAGGGACTGCCAAATTTGTCTTATTCAGTACAAATATTAGCTTCTTTCATTACCCTTATAAATTACTAGAACCTTTTGAATTAAGAAATTCGATAGAACATGCGAGTGCGTTGGATATTGCACTTATGAAAATAACAGCGATAGCAAACAGGGGGTTGGAAAAGGATTTTGCTGACTTATATTATGCAGCTATTAAATTGGGTGGCATGGAAAAAATACTAAGTAGATTTTTAGACAAATATCCAAATTCAAACTTCGAGCACTATTTAAAAGCACTTGTATATTTTAAAGATGCAGAGGGTGGACCTAGACCAGATGTAATAGCAGGAGATTATAATTGGGACAAAATTAAAGAGTACTTTATTAAAGAAGTTAAGAAACTCACTCACTCTTCATTAAAATAAAAAAATCTGCAGTTAACTACAGATCTTCACAAAAGAATCGTATACTAAAACTATAGTAGTAAATAGTATGCGAACACAGATTAAAAACAAATTAGCAGAGATGTATTCCAATCCAGCAGAGTGTGCAACTATTGTAAAACTAAAATATGCTCAAGATTTAGAAACTGGATTCACAAGAAAACTTAGAAACAAAAGGTTTCAGTATTACGATAGAAAGAAAAAATTGATTAAAGAAGCAAAAGTTATAGAACGAATAAACAAATTACGAATTCCTCCAGCATGGACTTATACTTGGATTGCACCATATGCAAACTACCATCTGCAAGCTACAGGTTTAGATAGCATTGGAAGAAAGCAATATATTTACCATCCAAAATGGAATGAATTTAGACAGCTTCTAAAATTTTATAAATTGATAATTGTTGGACAAACTCTTCCAAAGATTAGAGAACAAATTGAAAAAAACTTATTAAGAAAAGGAAATGATAGAGAAAAAGTTTTATCTGCAGTTATTAAGATTATAGACAAGACATATATTAGAGTAGGGAATGAACAATACGAAAGAGACAACGATTCCTATGGAATAACCACTCTAAAAAACAAGCATGTTGAAGTTAAAGGCAAATCTATTAATTTTAATTTCGTTGGAAAATCCAGCCAAGAACAAGACATAACTTTAAAAGACGAAAAATTAGCAAAGATAGTAAGAAAATTAATTGATTTGCCGGGAGAAGATTTGTTTCAATACGAAGACGACGATGGTAATTTGATTGACGTAAAATCTACAGATGTGAATTTATTTCTCAAAGAAATATCTGGTGAACATGTAACTGCAAAAGATTTTAGAACATGGGGAGGGACAAGAATGTGCTTTAGCGAACTAAAAAATTACGAAGATATGGGAACCAAAAAAGAATTAAAAGAAGCACTAAGTTGCGTTATTACAACAGTTTCAGATTCTTTGGGAAATACAAAAGCAGTATGTAAATCTCACTACATTCATCCTAAACTTTTAGAAACTTTTCAAGACCAAGAATTTAGAGAAATAGTAGATGCAACAGAAAAAAAGATTAAAAGAAGAAAATATAAAGCAGTGGACGGGGAAGAAGTTTTACTTTTAGAATTCCTCCAACAATTCTTCGATAAAGAATTAAGTGAGTTAATGGAGAAATGATAAAAATGACTTAATAACTCAATAACTAAATTACTAAATGTGATTTTTAGGTATTAAGATATTTAGGATTTTAGTTATTTTTCTCATTCTCCCACTTCCTGAAATTTTCTTTCCATTTTATCTTCTACTCCACTTCCATAACTCAGAAATTTAAATAGCTGTTTGTTTTTAACGAAGAGATTAATAATATCTGTTTTTACAATTAAGAAAGCGCAAGTTAACAACATTAACCCACTAACAAATACAGAAAGACCTGGATCTATAGATCTTCGTTCTACATCTTTTGGACTTTGAAGATTTCCTTCTACAGAAATAGATTCTTCATAGAAACTATTTTTATTTCTATCTTTAAAATAAGAAAAAATTATAAAAATAGAAGCTAGAATTACTACACAAATGTAAATAAATCCTATTATTTTTAATACTTTTTTAACTTTCATAAGTTCGCAATAGTTCTGGTTATTGTATCAGAATAAGCATTAAGCTGTAAGCTATATACTGTAAGCTATATACTTTAAGCCAAATATTTTATTGCCTAAAGCCTATCGCTTATTGCTATTATTCCCCCTTGCCATATGTTTTAATAAACTTTATGATTGTCCATAAATTTATTCTTATTTTCAATTTTCTATGAACACTAAATTTATTTTTGTATCAGGTGGAGTAATTTCCGCTTTAGGGAAGGGGATCACATCTGCTTCAATTTCCTTGCTGCTCAAGAGCCACGGATATTCAGTTTTTCCTGTTAAGTGCGAAAACAATCTAAATGTAGATTTCGGAACAATAAATCCTATAGAACATGGAGATCCATTTCTATGTTTTGATGGATTGGAAGGAGACCAAGATCTAGGCAACTACGAAAGATTCTTAGGACAAGAAGTTGGCCATAAAAATTTTATGACAATGGGACAGTTATACATGACTGTAATCCAAAACGAAAGATCTATGAAATACGAAGGGGAAGATGTTGAACCAATTCCACACGTGGTGGATGAAATTATTAGAAGAATTACAAAAGCAGCAGAAGATTCCAAAGCAGATTTTGTTGTTGTTGAACTTGGAGGAACTGTGGGAGAGTATGAAAATAATAATGGACTTTACTATGAAGCAGCCAGAGTGATTGCGATGACTCGTCCTGTGGCACATGTACACGTAACCTATGTTCCTGTTCCAAATCACATTGGAGAACCTAAAACAAAACCTGCACAATTTGGTATTAAAGAATTAATGAGTATGGGAATTATTCCAAACTTTCTAGTTGTACGTAGCGAAATTCCAATTGACGAACAAAGAAAATACAAATTTGGAATGAAATTTCATATAGATCCAAAAGATATTTTTTCAAATGAAAATTTAAAAAATATTCACCAGCTTCCTCTACATCTTCATTCACAAGGTTTCGATCAGAGAATTCTAAAATATTTTGGAATGAAAGGAAAACCAAAAGCAAAATTAGAAAAATGGAATTCATTAGTAAAAAATATTTATTCAAAGAAGAAGAAAAAGGCAAAGATTGCAATTGTGGGCAAATATTTTGGAAGTGGAGAATCCAAACTCAACGATTCTTATCATGCACTTTTTCATGCATTAGAACATGCGTCTATTAGTGTAGATACAGAAGTAGAAATTATTCCAATAAATTCTGAAAGACAAGTTAAAGATTTAAATAAGGAACTTTCGAAAGTAGATGGATTGGTTGTACCAATTGGGTGGGGGAGTAGAGGAGTAGAAGGTAAGATTAAAGCTATTCAATTTTCTAGAGAAAATAAACTTCCTTATTTAGGCTTATGTTATGGAATGCAATTGGCTTGCGTTGAATACGGCAGAAATGTTTTAGGATGGAAAGATGCACATTCAGAAGAAGTAGATCCAAAATCTAAACATTTAGTAATCCATAGCATTCCATTCGATGCTAAATACCAAACTATAAAAGGTGAAGGAACATCTATGCGACTTGGAACATTTCCTTCAGTTCTTCAAAAGGGTAGCTTAGCTGAAAAGATTTATATGAAATCACAATCTCCCAAAACTCGTAACTCTAAACCCCTAACTGTTTACGAACGCCATAGACATAGATATGAATTTAATAATGAATATAGAAAAGAGTTTGAAGATGCTGGATTTGTATTTAGTGGAGTTTCTCCAGACAATTTTTTTGTGGAGTTAATTGAACTACCAAAAGAAATTCATCCATTTTTTATTGCAACCCAAGCACACCCAGAATATAAATCTTATCCATTGGACCCACATCCTATGTTTGTTGAATTTATTAAAGCGAGCTTAAATTAGCATATAGTAGTTAGTTAAAACGAAGCGACGCTTTTGTCATGAAGATCCATGTCTGTCTATGGCAAGGATCTTTCCAAATGACCAGTAAACTTTAAGCTATAAAAAATCCCCTCCTTTTTGAAAAGGAGGGGAAGGGGTGGATTAGCTAAAACCTGATGAGTTTACAAATTCACTGTTGCCTCATTTGAATATGTGCCGCATATGCCGTTGTTGTAAGCACAAACTCGCACATAATAAGTTCCGCTTCCATCGAATGCATCTAAATTTCCAGAATTACTCGAATTAGCATTGTCTAAATATCTTACTGAATCTCCAGATCTTGCAGGATATGTTGGTCCAGAATTTTTAGACCAAGTAACTTTGTATCCATAAGTAGATGCTACATCGAAGCTAATACTAACTGCACTTCCAACTGGAGAAATAGTTATTACGTTTGGTAAAGTTGTTTGAACATTAGGCGCTGTTACAGTTATATTGTTACTATAACTATCACATCCACTTCCTGTGTATCTGCAAATCCTAAAATGATAAGTACCCCCACCTGTTATGTTTAAAAACTGACTGCGAGCATCTCCTCCTACATACATAGGGTTATCGTTTGGATAACTTGGATTTGGATTAGAACTTTTTACAATTTTAAATCCTCCCGAAACATCTAAGTTTGTAACTGTCCAATTTAGTTGAATACCTTCACCAGTAGCTGCTCCAGAAAGAGATATTCCGGAAGATTGCTGTTGCGGTGCAGGTGTTGGAGTAACTGTTTGTGTTACTACAGGTGCTGGAACTGTTCTGGTTACTTTAATAGTTTTTTCAGTAACATTTCCTGCTTTATCTTTTGCTTTAACTTTAAATTCATTTTCACCTTCTTTCAATTCAACTTCTTTTGAAAACTTTCCATCTGAACTAATTGTAATTTCCCCATCGTTAATAAACAATCTTCCATCTGCTTCTGTTGTTCCAACAATAGTAACCTTTGAATCTTCTGTAGAAGTTCCATCTGCAGGATTTTCAATTGTTAAATCTGGAGAAGTTAAATCCGAAAGTACACCAAGTTTTGTTTTAAATTCCGAGTCTTTCGAATCTTGGTCTTTATTCCAAAGTGCAAAACTATCTGTCTTAATTTCTTCAACTGTAACTTCTGTTACTTTACTTTCTTCTTCTGGTTTTGCCGAATTCTTAACAAAATATTTATTTCCTTGAGTAACAGTAACATCTTTTTCTTGCCCTGGTTCTTGCACACCTACTGTACTTTCGTAGCAAACAACCCCTTGGCTCTCTGTGCTATTTAAAGTTTTAAAAGCAGTCCCTAAAGATTTAAATGTAACTTCTTCAACTTCAACTTCAAACTTTCTTTCTGCTTTTACAACTCTAGAATAAATCTGTCCAGAATCGTTTGAAATTATTATATGGTCTGGATTCATTTGTTTTAATGTTAAGGAAGAATTGTTATCTAATCTAACCGAACTACCATCGTCTAAATTTATTATCGCTCTAGATTCACCAATTGTTCTTAAAGAATTACCCTCTTCAACTCGCATCCCTTCTTCTGCAGTTTCCCAAGTACTTGTGCCCGGCAGGGTATCAATTTCTCCACTTGTATTTATTTCTACTGTTCCTTCGAAATAGGCAAGTTCTCCGAAGAGTTTTGCTTCAGATTCTTGAATATCTTCACTTTTATCTTCATTTTTTGAATTTCCAGAATATGCAAAAATAACTATTGGTATTAACAAAACAACTAACAAAGCTACAAAACCATAAACTCTCAACAATTTATATTTAGGATTTTTCCAAAAAGGCACTTTAACTAACGTATCTGCATTCATCTCGTTTCCGTAATAAATATTACTGTATTTTTCAAGAATTTTTTCGCGCAGTTCGGCCTTAAATTCACTTCTCGGCTTAATGGCAATATTCCTCTTGTCAAAAAATTGAGATGCATCTATTTTTTGTTTTTTCTTTTGCTCGATCATGATTTAATATTATTACGTTAAAATGAGTCAAAGATTTCACTTTTTGGAAAAGATTTTTGATAATTTTCTCTAAAAGATTTCAAAGCACGGTGCAAAGTGACTGCCACTCTATCTGAATTGATTTTTAAATATTCTGCAATTTCTGAATTATCTAGCTCGCTATAAAATCTTAAACCAATAATTTCCTGGTAACTTTCGTGAAGTTTGCTCAAAACAAAAGCAACTTGTCTTTGTAAATAAAACTTTTCGACTTCTTCTTCTGGAGATGCATTTGTTGACGGAGAATTATCGTTTTCAAAATCGAAAAATAGTTTCTTGCTATTCTTTCTATAGCAATCGATAACTTGATTATGCGCAATTTTGTACAACCAGCATCCGAAACGCAAACGACGAGACACATCGAAATCTGAAATATTTTCTACAGCCAAAAGAAATATTTGGCTGCAAATATCTTCAGTCATTTCTTTATTACCCAATCTATTTAAGCAATAGTGAAAAATTCGATCGAAGTATAGATCGTAAAGTTTTGCAAATTCTTGAATATTCGTTTTCGCATTCTCAATAATTTTCAGTTCCTCTTCCAATTCCATGTATGAATTATACATAAATAAGTTTGAGAGTTGAAAGTGCAAATGTCATTTGTTATTAGAAGTAAAGAAGAACTAAGTAATTAAATCGTAATCACTATAACCTAACTGTCGCAAATGATAGTAAAGTTTAACTACATCCATAGCAAAGTTTGCAAAAAGGGTTTTATCGTCCTGAGTAAAGCTTTTGCTTTTTTTCTGCTCAGGAGTTAAATTTTTTAAAGTAACAAGATTATAGGTTGAAATAATTCCGTCTACTTCATTTCTAAATTCTTGAATCGAGGTATTTATTCCCTTTGTGCTTGCTTGTATGTTATTTGGTTGGATGTTATGAGTCTCTTTAATAATTCAGGAATATCTTTGGGATCGAAAAAACTGAAATTTTGATCCCTAAATTTAGGCCCAGCTTTACTAAATAGATTATTTGTTTGAATAAAAGCTAATCTAATATTTGATTGATCCTTAGGATCGAGCATATCAAAAGTTTCTGCTTTTACAACTCTCAAACAAAATTGATCAAATGCTTGTTCATTTGGAAAAGGATATTCCACCTTTCCGTCTTCTATATCATCAGTTCAATGAAAATCATACATAGTTATTTATTAAAATTTATTTTTATCCAAGCTCAGATCTGACCGCTGATAGCCGACAGCTCCATCTCATAAAATTTCTCTTTGCAAGAATCAGAGCAGAATGCGTGGCCTTTTTCATCGTAGCAATCTTTGCACAAAAGAATATGTCTGTGGCCAATGCAATGCAAATATTCACAATCGATATAGTTATCTGTTTTATTTCTACATCTATCGCATTTTCCAACTACTTCGTGTTCTGGTGAATCTAATTGAAAACCCATAGTAGTTCTTTTGTCGAAAACATAAAGTTTCCCTTTGAAATCTTGGTTTGGATATTCTTCCATGTAGGAAACAATTCCTCCATTAAGTTGACGAACGTTTGTAAATCCTTTTGCAATTAAATATCCAGCAGCTTTTTCACATCTAATTCCACCTGTACAAACAGTAACAATTTGTTTATGTTTAAAATCTTCAAGTTTTTTAACTTCATTAGGTAAATCTCTAAAATTCTTTAAATCTGGCAAAATTGAATTTTCAAAAAACCCAACTTTATGCTCGTAGTCGTTTCGCATATCTATAATATAAAATTCTTCTTCTGAATTAATTAAATCGTGAAGTTCTTCAGCAGTAATATATGGAGCTGTATGTTCAAAAGGATTAATATCTTCATCTCCTAAATTTCCACTAACTACTTCGGATCTAACTTTAATTGAAATTTTTCCAAATGCAGTTCCATTTTCTGTTCCCTCGGACTTTTTCCAATGAACATCTGCAAATCTTTCATCTTTCACCATTTCTTCAATATACTTTTCTGTATTTTCTATCGATCCTTCTAAAGTGCCATTTATCCCTTCTTTAGCAATAATTGTCCTACATTTTAAATTTAGACGTTCGCACATTTCCCTCTGACTTTTCAACAAAGCCTCTGGGTCTTCAATTGGCACATACTTGTAGAATAATAAAACCTGATTTTTCATTTCCAATAACTATTAATTAGCCTAACTACCTTTGGCATAGTACTTTAACTCTAATATTATACCAGAGCTCATGGCCCGCAGCCTATAGCTTATAGCTATTCTGAATGACCAATATTTTCCTTATATCTTGTATCTTATATCTTATTTAACCTATAATTACTCAATTACAACAACTACAATGATCTTTGGAAGCAAAAAAATAGAAAATAAGCACTTTTTCCTACTCTTATTAACTGGGATTGTTATATTAACTTACCTTACTGTCCGACCATTGCTAGCTCTAATAATAATGGCCTATTTAATAGTCAATTTATTCAACCCAGTTTACGATAAGTTCTTTCAATTAACTAAAGGTAGAGTGCATATTTCCTCTGCCTTAACAACTGCTGTGGTATTTTTAAGTGTAATTATCCCTTTTATATTTTTATCTTTTGTAATAATTGCTCAAGTTCAAGTTTTTGTAGACGATTTAGAAGAATTCACTGGAGTAAGTTTTAGTGGAGAGGAGGAGATAAGCAAAAATGAAAATAGTGAAGAGATAGCAGCAGGAACTGAAGCAAAGCCAGCTGACGACAGTATTGGAAATTTCGATGTACAGAAACTAATAGATTCCGCAAACGAACAGTTAGACAAAATCCCATTTTTAGATACAGATATTTCTATAGATAAATTTAGAAATGGAGTAGCAGATTTAGCAGCACCTGTTGGAACCTTTGTACTTGGGAGAGCATTAGATATCGCACAAAATACACCTAGATTAATAACAAATACTATTGTATTTATAACTTTAATAATAAGTTTATTTCCTCTTCAAAGAAGATTTAAAAAATATGTAATGAAAGTTAGTCCTTTGAGCGACGAAATTGACAATTTATATTGGAAAAAGATTATCGCTATGGCAACTTCCATGATCAAAGGAACATTTGTTATTGCAATAGCTCAAGGGTCCATTGCAGGATTGCTGCTTTGGGCTGCTGGTGTAGACTATGTAGTATTCTGGACTTTATTAAGTATTTTCTTTTCTGTAATTCCTGTTGGAGCTGGAATTGTAGCGCTTCCAATTGCAGTAATTCTTTTATTAACAGGAGATATTCCAGGAGCATTAATAATTATAACTGGAAATTTACTATTGGTAGGAACAGTAGATAATTTCTTAAGGCCAAGATTGGTTTCTAAAGAAGCAGAGCTTCATCCTGCATTAACTTTAATAGGAATTGTAGGAGGGATTCAAGCGTTTGGATTTATGGGATTTATTTATGGGCCAGTAATTATGATATTTCTAATTACAACTCTAGATATCTACGTGCATTATTATAAAGAATAAAAAATGTTCAAACGTTTTGAATGTTAGAAAGTTAAAACGTTAATGAACGAGCAGGTAGCCAACCTTTGAACTTTTAAACTTTATAAACATTTAAACGGCCTCCTTCATTCTATTTTCATTTCATTTTGATAAAATATATTCAGTTAAAATTTATCCATGAACGACAATAATCTAGGTAATCCATATTCACAAACTACTGTTTTAGAAAAACCAAAAAGAAAAGGTCATTTTTTTAGAAATTGTTTTTTTTTACTTTTTCTAATTACGTGCTCAATTTCTGTTTCTTCTATTTATTTCAATTACAGATTTTTTAAAGAAGAAGTTTGCAATAATAATTCTCTAGATTTCTTTCAATCTAATTTTGGGATTTCATGCTCAGCTAAGGACACAACAAATGAAGAGTCTGATGATTCTAATGAAGATGAAGACAATGAATCGAACTCTCGAAACGAAATAACAGATGTTTCGCAAATTTACGAAAACTCCTATACATCTGTAGTTGGGATAGGAATTTTAGACAACAATTTAGATAGCAACGAAGAAGCAGTAATTGGATCTGGATTTGTTATTAGCACAGATGGATATATTGCAACTAACCAACATGTAGTTTCTTTTGAAGACGAAACTTATTTTGTTAAATTTCCAGATTCAGAAGAAATTCAAACAGTTACAGAGATTTTTAGAGATAGAGGAAACGATATTGCAATTTTAAAAATTGAAGCAACAGAATTAGATGCTCTTCCCATTGGCGATTCGAATGACTTAACTCCAGGGGAAGTTGTTGTGGCAATTGGGAATCCCCTTGGAGATCTAAGTAGCTCAATAACGTCTGGAATTATTAGTGGATTAGGAAGAACTGTTGAAATTGGTTCTGGATCTTTTTTAAGAACAGAAATTTCTAGATTTGAAGATACAATACAAACAGACGCTGCAATTAATCCAGGAAATTCTGGAGGTCCTTTACTAAATTCAAAAGGGGAAGTAATAGGAATAAATTTTTCTACAGTTGCAGATGCAAACAATTTATCTTTCGCAATTCCAATTTCGTATTTAGAACATAGATTAGAAGAACTAAAAGAATTTGGGAAATTTAGAATTGCATATGTTGGATTAAGTTATAGTACAAATTCATTTATTTTGGACGGAGAGATTTTATATGGAGCAGAAATTCTAAGTGTAGATCCTAATGGTGGAGCTGCTGGAATTTTAAAAGAAGGAGATGTTGTTACACAATTTGGTGAAACAAGTTTAGAAGAGGATAGTTTATTTAGGTTAATTCAATCTAGAGAAATTGGCGAAGAAGTAGAAGTTGAATTTATTCGTGGAAGAGAAGTTCTAACCGCAACAGTAAAAATTATTGAGCAAGAGTAAAAAAGAATTAGTCATAAAAATCTGCAGAGATGCATTATTTTCGAGATTACAACATGCTGACGGGACCATCAACTTATTATTATAAGACATTCATTTTTATATATAGTTAGTGATAGCATCTTCTGTGAGTATTTATGAACAAACTACTACAAACCAGCTAATTCTTAAGTCCTTTTGTAAGCTTAGAAACTGGAGCAGTTAAGAAAAGAATAGAAATTGTAAGTTTGGGAATTATAGAAGGAAAAGAAGCAGTAACAAGAATTTTTTATGGATTGAATGGCGAAACGCTAGAAATTTCAGAAGCAGAGGCTGATTTTATTAACGAGCTCAATGAATATCAACTTGCTATTTTAGAAGACCTAAGAATTAATGACTTCTTCTTTGCTTTAAAAAATATTGATACAGTTAGAGGATTAAATCCTGGGAATCGAGGGCTTCTAACAGCCATTCATAATAAAAAAAGAGGAGATATCGCGCAAATAGTTGCTAATGAAATAGATTCAACTCCTCCTCAAAACGAGTTTTTAGAATACGAAAGAATTCTTGGAAATAGATTTCTAAGTAATAAAGAAAATTGGATTAAATACCGTGGTTTATGCGCAGAGATAGGAAAACATTTACATAAAGCTATAGAATTTAGAGCTACGCAAATTAATGCAAATATTTTAAATGGAGAAAATTTATTAAACTCCTTAAAAAATTATGTAAATGTGCTCAAAGTTTAGATGGCAAAACAAAAAAAGAATATTTAGCGTCTTTCGCACCTGAAGGAATTAATAGTATTTTATTAATAGAAACAACTTATCTCTTGCTCGATATTATTGAAGCCTTCGATTTTGAAGAAAATCAATTGATGCTGAATAAATTAAATTCAAGCTCTTTAGCTTCACAACTTGTTCAACTTAATTTCGATATTTCTAAACTTCTACATTATTTCAATTTTCCTGCCTATAAAATAAAAAGTGATGATTTCACTTCTGAATTTTTAAAATTAAATAGAAATTCCATACTAAAAGTAACAGAATTCTTGCTAAGTTTAAGTCAGGTACTAACATCTCCTCTTCTACAAAATGTAAACGGTAACATCCAATGGAATAAAACTGTTGAAGTGGGTGGGAAAGTAGATGGCATTGACGAGGAAAACGGAACAATTCTAGAAATAAAATCTGGAATGTATTTAGTTACACAGGCAACAAAATTTCAAGTCAACAAATACTTGTCTGCTAATCCCCAAATACTAAGTGCTACTTTTATTTTAATCCTACCAACAGGAATAAATTTTGTAGAAAAGAAAAGGGAAGATTTAGTAACAGAATTCTAAATCTTCCCTTTCAAAAGAGTTTTAAGAGCTACGTGTTTGGTTTTGAGTTTGATTTTGATTAGCACTTTTACTAACTTCATTTCCCTGAATTATTGCATTTCTTATCTGACTAGAAATATCTTGCAATCCTCCAGGAGTATGAGGAATTAAAATTGTATTTGAATGTTGTCCTACTTCTTTTAATGTGTCGAAATACTGAGTCATTAAAACTAAATTCATAACATCTTGTGCAGTTGTTCCTTTAATTCCTTGCTGAAAATCTTCAACAGATTCTTTTAACCCATGCACAATTGCAGCACGTTGATCTGCAATTCCTTTTCCTTGAAGTGCTTTAGATTCAGCATCTGCTTCAGCAGATTTAACTTTCAAAATTCTTTCTGCTTCTCCTTTTTCACTCGCTGCAACTCTCATTCTTTGCGCAGCATTAATTTCATTCATTGCAATTTTAACTTTAGAATCTGGTTCAATATCTGTAACCAACGCATTCACAATATTAAATCCAAAATCGGACATAGTTTCGTTTAATTCTTGTTTTACAGAATTTGCAATATCGTCTTTTTTCTCAAATAAATCGTCTAGTTTAATAGTTGGAACTCGAGCTCTAATTACATCGAATACATATGAATTAATTTGAACTGAAGGATCTTCCAATCTATAAAATGCATCGTAAACTCGTTCAGAAATAACATTGTATTGAACTGAAACTGTAATGTGAACAAACACATTGTCCGAAGTTTTTGTTTCTGCACGTACATCTAGTTGTTGGACCCGGAGTGACAGTCTCCCTGCTATTCTTTCTATAAATGGTAGTTTAAAGTTCAAACCTGCTCTAGAACTTCTGGCAAATCTACCGAATTGTTCGATAATAGCTACAGTTTGTTGTTCTACACTAAAGAATGTTGAGAAGAAAGCTGCAATAAAAAATATAAATATCGCAACACAAAAATATACAATGAACATAGTAATTAATTAATAATTAAGAATGAATAATTAACAATGAGCAATTATAACTCAGTAACATCATTACAGGCAAAATATATACATGTCCCCTGGAATTCAGAAATGATATTAATGTGATATTCGTCCAAGATTTGTTGATGAGTTATTTCGATCTCACAATAGTAGTCATCTCTGGAAGCTTGAATAAAAACAACCTATCTTTCGACATTTTCCCCTATTATTACTTCATATTCGTAATCTTCTAGATGGAGATCTGCAACAATGTCTGTGATTAAATTTAATCTCTTCTGCTTGAGCGCTTACATTACCATTCAACATATGAATCAAGTAAAAAGTAATGTACTTGAACTTGCAACCTCACTTCGGGCAATCCAATGGATTGTCTTTCCGACTCCATTTCTGGAGAGGGGAGAAAACATAGTTGCTGACTTTACTTCTTATTTCTTATCACTTTTTTCTTATTTCTTCTTTATTTACCAATTTCAGTAAACAATTTGCTCTTCTTTTCTAAAAAATCTAATTCAATAGATTGTAGATATTTAATTTGTTCTTCAGTAGGAATGTAGTTGAAGATTACTGCATGTGGTCTAACACGCATAATATTATCTAATGCATGAATATTTACCTCGTCTATCTTCACATAAAATTTCAATTTCTTAATTCTACAAACATTCGAAACGGTCATCATTAAATTCAAAATTACTTTGTGATCTATTTCTCTTATTTCTTTTCTATAAACAGAAAGCTTTAATAAAGTATCGTAGTTTAAAATAAACCCATCTATTAATTCACTATCAATTTGGTCTAAATCGTGTACAAAAGAGGGGACTGCAATTTCCGCAAAAAAATTCATTTTAATAGAACGTTTTAACCCTAACGAATTAACAATATGTTTTAAGTCTTTTAAATTTTTAGAATTTCTTAAAGAAGGAAAACAAATGCTAATGTTATTACAATTGAATTCTTCTTTAGCTGCCCTAATGCATTGAACTTCGAAAGCTAGTGTTTTAGGTTCATCTATAAATCTTTCGTCTCCTTCAAAAGTTCCATCTGCAATATCTATTCCCATTTCTTTATACTCATAGTCTGTAATACTAGAGAATTGATAGATTAATTGTCCTTTAGATGAATTTTTTGCTGCAGTTGCAATATCTATGGAGATTGTTTCTTTTAAACTTTTCAATTTCGAAAAATCATCAAAAACTAATTCTGGAATTACTTTATTATCTACAAAAGGCTGAGTTCCATCGAAAAAAGTCCCATCGAACAAATCTAAAGTATGCAAATTATTTGAATTTAAAGTAGAGATATCTAAATAAATATCTGTAATTACTTTATATTTTTGTGACCACTTAACATATTCATTTGGCTTTTTAGTTCGTTTAGGGATTATTGGTTGATATTCATCGTTCTTTCTATTTTTCTTAATATATTCATCGTCGTTTTTAACTAATTCCTGAATTTCTCTTTCAATCTTTTCTAAATCTGGTTTTCTTCTATCCAAATCTAGTTGGTCTGGCAATATATCTATATTCAAATCCTTAAGCATTTCGGCATTTGCTTCTATTCCAGCGTTTTCTAGCTTGTTTTCGTACTCAGTTAGATATATATCTTGGATATATAGCCGCCCACCTTCTATTCCCCATTCAATTTCTACAGGTTTTTTCATTTTAGCTTCAATTTGAACTCCTTCTTCTACAATTTGAAAAATTCTAGAATCATCTAATTTTTGTCTTTTTTGCCATTCTTTAGAAATTTCAACTGTCATATTTACACCTCTGCTTGGATCGATCTTCGCTCTTCGAACAATCATATGGTCTTGAGGGAGAATATTTTTTTCGATAATCTTTTTAGGATCTAATTGAACTTTATATCCATCTCCAGAACTTTCAACATCTATTGTTTCATCCTTCATTCCATAGATTGCATAAACTTCTACTGTATTATCTTCTTTAGTTATTGGTGGGAAAGAGTAGTACTTGCCAGAAATTTCAGAACGGATCATTTTTTGCATTATTAAAGCTGTGGAAATTGGCCCGTTGTAATATCCATTTGTTCTAAGCTCAATTGCATCTGCAGAAAATAAATTCAACCAAGCCAATTTCACTTTAGACATTAATTCATCTTCTCCTTTAATATCGAAATATTTTAATTTTGCATCTTTACTAGGTACAAATTTAGGATCTATTATGCTAGAAATTTCTATTGTTACAAAAGGATTCGAAACTTTTCTCCCAATTTGTAAATATGCATCGTAAATTGCTTCTCGAATTACAACAGGAATTGGAGCACTCATTAAAATATTTCCAATTTGCCCAGATGCTTCTTCTGCAGATTTTCTTATGAATGGCCGGACATCTTGTAGGACAGAGAGAATAGGTTCTACTAAATTGTTTATTATTAAAAAATCGTCGAACGCAAAAGATGTAATAACAAATGTTCTAGGAATATTTTTGCTTGAATTATAAATTTTAGCGAAACTGGACGCACGTTCACCAATCACATTTGGATCTATTTGTTTGTCGTTTTGCAAATTATTAATGTAGGTATTAGTTTTCTTAACCATTACGTATCCGCTTTATTACTAATCTCATTATGATTTGAAGGTTAGTGAAAGTCAAATTATAGCTAGGTGATAGTGGTTAGTCTACCTGACGGCAGTCAGGGTTTCAGGCGGTAGGTTTACAGAACCCTCACCTTGGAGAAGAGGGATAGGTCAGGGCAATCTCATTGTCAAAATCTTATATTAATTGTATAATTCTCAACTTAATTAGTAACTATGTCTACCTGGAAGGATATAGATCGTAGGAATTGGTTTTCTGACATTTCAATTGCAAGTGATGTGTGTGACGCACTAGAAGGTATAGTTGAAGATGAAACTGGATTCAAAAAAAAACCCTTTTATCTTCCAAATTTTTTAGGAGGTTCATATATTTATTTAGCTAAACGTAAGCCAAAGAAAAGTGAAGTTTTTTTCAAAGAAGGCATTTTCGCAATTGGCCTTGTTAGTAAAATGAATGTAATAGTTCCTGATGGAAGTTTTAAAATTCCTATTTTTGTAAAAAGTCCTCATAGACTTCTTCTAGGTGGTGAGCAAAGAATAGATACAGAAAGATCAAATTTAGCATTTGGCGCTCGAGTTGGAAGAACCAATGGGATATTCAAATGGGGAAACTCATATTATGCAGCTGCTTATCGCGAAGGACAAACCTTTGAATGTATTAGGCCTCTAAGAACGGACAAAATTAGAGATTTCGACAAACTAACCTTTCTTAATTATCTAAATTATCCCCCAGTTGGTCCAGAGTTTTAGAGAGATTGTAAGAATTTCCTCTTATTCTTTGGGATTTGATTATTGGAATTTGTGATTTCTTTTGAACTTTGTTCAAAAGTGGTACCAAGGACAGGAATCCTGGATGAAAATCTATACGAGCTTGCGAGTATGCAGATTTTCCCAGTCCCGATGAGAACAACGTTCGATATCGGGAGAACTTTCTCATTCTTTGATATTTGATGCTTGAAATTTGGTGCTTTTTAAGTGGTACCGAGGACAGGAATCGAACCTGCAAGCCCTTTCGAGCACTAGTTCCTAAGACTAGCGTGTCTACCAATTTCACCACCTCGGCGGAATAGCTATTAGCATATAGCGGATAGCTTTTAGTAGTCCAAAATTATACTATAAACTCGAGGCTTAGAACAGATGTCTGTAAATACTAGGCTATTGAGCCATATATCTATATATTAAATATCCTTATTTTTAACTCCTGATATAATTATTCATGAGTAAATTGCAGTCTATAAAAAACAACAAGTCACAAAATTCTAAAAAACTCATCGATCCCGATAGAAATGTGAACGAACTTCTGGCAGAATATCCAGAAATAGCTCCTATTCTAACTTACGAATATGGCCTTTTTTGTGTAAACTGTTATATTGCAGAATTTGATACGCTTAGAAATGGAGCAGACATACACGGAATTAACGAAGATGACCTGAAAGAGATGATCGAACACTTGGAGAAGATTGTAAATGGAGAATCCGAATCAACTCACAAATGATGGAGTGCTGGTCTAATAACTAATAACTGCCAAGCGAATAACAAATAACTATTTTATGAAAATAAAATCTAGAAAAATAAGAGCAAAAAACATAAATATCAAACCCGTTATGTTAATCTTTGGAGCTTTAGTTGCTATTGTTGTATTTGCCTTACTTTCCGAAGGATTTCAAAATTTTGTAATAAACATAATCGCAGCAATAGTAAATGCGCTTGCACTCTCCAATCTATTTGTATTCAATATGGTGATTATTGTAATTATTGTAATTATGATAATAGTAACTATCTATTGGTTTACTAAACTATAATTAGAATTTAGAATATCGAAAATAGAATCTAGAGGCCTAACATTTTTAATTCTTCATTATTAATTTTTAATTGAAAAAAGTTCTTAATTTACTAGAAGATTTTTTAACTCCTCTAAATCGTTAAGCCAAGAACTTTTTTCTGTATCCCACCATTCCAATCCTTCAAACTGAAGTTTATATTTAGAAGAAGAACCTACTATAGATCCTAAATATATATATTTCTTTCCATTTTCTTTAGCCCAAATTATTGCTCTCAACATCATTCCTAAACCAATATTTGGCATGCTTTCTGCAGATTCTAAATCGTAAAAAGGATAAGCGTAGTGAATAATCTCGGAATTTATATGACATAGACAGTATCCAGCTACAGTTTTAGTTTGAGAGTTTTGAACTTTGCTGTCTTGTTCTACGTCATACGTATTACGTATTACGTAATACGTAAAACATCCATTCATATTTGAGACCTGCATATCTGTAAACATTTCTTTAATCTTTTGTGCGCTCATAGTGCCATCTCCAAACTTTTTGCTATAAAACTCTTTCCCCATTTTATGAATTTCCCAGCTATAATCTTCGAGAGGCAGACTATGATAATCCGACGACAAGGATTCAGTTTTATTCAAAATTCTTTTATTTTCCGAAGATAACTCAAATTTGGATAAATCTATGCGCAGAGACCTAGTTTGATCCATATGTCCTTTACCTAAACGCGTAAATACAAATCCCTGATTATATGAATCCGCAACTTCAGATTCACTATTAAAATCAACTACTTTTTCTGCTGTTTTAAAATATTTATTCATATTCTTAGATTCCCGCCTTCGCAGGAATGACAATATTACTTATTACTGACCTACTTAGTACCGACCTACTTACTACCAGCCTGTCTCTTCATCCTATTAATCAATCCAAAAGCAGTTTCTACGTCTTTGTCTTCAATTATCACAGTTAATTCGTCAAAAGTCGAAACCACCTCGAGCACGTTAACACCTTGCCACGCTAAATTGTCCAAAACATATGCAATAATTCCAGGCTCTAAAATATGTTCGTTGATAAGTTTGACAGTTATTCCAGATAAATCGTCGAAGTAAGTTTCCAATTCTTCATCTTCAAAAATTCTAAAAACATCGTCTTTTACAGATTTACTAGCTATTAAAGTAGTTTGCCACACACCTTTAACAAAGGTTAAATACACAGCATCGTTTTTAGAAACTTTATTCAAAAGCCTTTCAATTTTTTCGTACAAAGTTTTAGAATTTTTATAAGTAGATTCAAAAAGTCCAGATTTTAACGAAATATCTCCTAAATGCTTAGAAAAATCTTTTTTATCTACATATTGAAGATTCATGGAGAGTCTTTTTAGAGCCATAATAATTGAAGCATCGGAAACTTTTTTTATTAACGAATCTTGAATCTCCGGCTTCATTTTACGAGCCATAGAAGAGATATTAATAAGCCCTTCAGACATTAAACTCATTAAGAAAGGAGATCTTTTAACAATTTCGTCTACTTTTTGAGGAACAGTTATCATAATATTGTTAAATTCTCAACATATTATGCCATATTTTGAACAAAATTCATTGTATTTGTACTTTCCACATAAAAATTGATAAAGTACCCCGATCAATAACAACTATGGAATTTCAAGTAAAAATCTTAAATCCGAATAAAACAGAATATACCTATAATGATGGCGGATATAATCCTTCCCATATAACATGTACAGTTTATCTCTCTGGAGTTGCTCATTTAGAATATATGGAAGCTAATCCACCAAAATCTGGGAAGGGAACAAAACTACTAAATGGCTTAATTTCAACGTTGAATGCAACACCTGCAACAAAATTATTTATTCAGCCTGACTACGGTAGTAGAGGATTTTATGAAAAATACATTCAGAGCAAAGCATTGGATTATGAATACGGAGAAAGTCCTTTTAATGATGGGAACCCGGGGATATATATATTACTCAAAGAATCGTAATGAATAAATTTAAATTAATGGTTAAATTTATAGATGACGATTCTGAAGTTTTAAATTTATTGTCTAGAATTGCAGAAAATATAGAAGTTGGAAATCTCGTTTCTCAGATAGAAATGGATAGAACAAGCAAGAAAATTGAAATTTTTTGCAAAGATCTTTTAAGTTTAGCTATTATGAAACAATATTTAGTAGTTAAAAGTAAGTCAAAGCTTCAAATATCCCTTTATAACTATATTAGTTGAAATACATATCGATTCTATATTCAGTTAGATATTTAAAAGCTAAAGAATTGTTGAAAATATTATGACAAAGTTTAATTCATCTTTTTAACTAGTAAATTTCCACATTCACCTATTATTCGATATAATCGCAAGTATAAAGTTAAGTATTAGTATGTATAAAATTGTAAAAAATATTAATCCAAAAATTTTTAGAGGTTATGACTTAAGAGGGGTAGCTGATGTCGATCTTTCAGAAGATATTTTCTACACTCTAGGGAGAGCTTATGCAACGTTTTTAAGCAAAAGAAGAATCAAAGAATCTTCAGTGGGAAGAGATAACAGACTAACTAGCGAAGTTTATACTAAAGCCTTTATCCAAGGTCTAAATGATGGAGGTATCGATACAATAGATTTAGGTCTAAGTTTAAGCCAAATTGTATATTTTTCTTCTTATGAATTTAAAACTAAAGGTGGTGCAATGATTACAGCTTCTCATAATCCAAAAGAATTTAATGGTTTGAAATTGAATGTTGGATATTCAGACACAATGGTCACAGAAGAAATTCAAGATTTAAGAACAATTGCAGAGAAAGGAGAATTTTCTGAAGGAAAAGGTACAAACAGAGAACAAGATATTTTCCCTGAATACAAAGTTACAATATTGAAATTATTCAATTTAAAAAAGAAATGGAAAGTGGTTGTAGACGCTTGCAATACAACCTCGGGCAAATTTTACCCTGAAATATTAAGAGCAGCTGGTTGTGAAGTTATAGAACAAAATACAGAACTAGATGGAAACTTCCCACTTGGTGTTCCAGATCCAACAGAACTGGAAGTGTTAGAAAGACTAGCTCACGGAGTAAAAGCTGCAGGTGCAAATCTAGGTTTTGCATACGACACAGATGGAGACAGAATGGCAGTTGTAGATGAAAATGGTGGCGTTTTATGGATGGATTCGATTGTTGCTCTTTTTGCACAAGATGTTTTAGATTACATGCCTGGCGCTCCTATTGTTTTTAATGCCCTATGCTCTAAGCAAGTTACAGAAGCAATAGAAAATGCTGGCGGAAAACCTATAATGTGGTTAACAGGGCATTCATTTATAAAAGCAAAAGTTAAAGAAGTTCGATCTCCATTTGGTGGAGAGCTTTCAGGCCATATCTTCTTTATGGACAACTTCTTTGGTCACGACGATGGTGCATATGCAAGTTTAAGATTATTACAATATCTAGAAAGAAAAAACGAGAGTTTAGCTGAAGCTACAAGTAAATTAGCCAAATATGTAAGTAGTCCAGAAATTAAACTAGGACTAGCAGACGATATTAAATTCAAATTTATAGAAACTGTAATTACTGAAGAATTTAAACAAAATTGGCCAAAAGCACAATACATAAATATAGATGGGATTCGTATGGATACAGAAAATGAAATGGCAATAATTAGAGCATCGCAAAATGGACCGTATATAACAATTAAATTTGAAGGCAGAACTCAAGAACAGTACAATAATGTAAAGTCTATTTTAAAAGAAATGTTAAAAAAGCATAGCGAAATTAAATGGGACGAGGGAGTTAATATTACAGCTCTGGATTAGACTTGTCACCCTGAATTTAGTTCAGGGTCTAATTAAATTATATATCCTGAAACAAGTTCAGGATGACAAAAAATTATGACAGAAACATCGGACCTAATTGGTCAACGAAAAATAAGAATTGAAAAAGCTCAGAAATTGAGAAGTATGGGTATGGATCCATATGTAAATAAAACAAATAGAACACATAAAGCTAAAGAGATTCACGATAAATTTTCAGAATTAGAAAATTCAGAAGTAACTGTTGCGGGTAGATTAATGAGCCAACGTGAACACGGTCATTTATTTTTTGGTAATCTACAAGACCAAAGTGGAAAAATTCAATTGTATATTAAAGAAGGCTTCGACACTGCTCAGCCGGACACTTTAAAAAAAGAGGTCCAAAATGTTCCCCCGCTTGAGAGGGGGGCAGGGGGAGTGATTGGGCTAGCTTTCGATCAACTAAACTTATTAGACATTGGAGATATAGTAGAAGCTTCTGGAATAGTAACTAAAACTCAAAGTGGAGAAGTATCTGTACTTGTTTCAAATATCAGAATTTTGGCTAAGGCTATTAGACCATTACCAAGCCAATGGGATGGATTAAAGGATAAAGAGAAACTTTTTAGACAACGTTATTTAGATACAGTAATTAATCCAGATAAACGCCAAAAATTTGAATATGCTGCAAAAATAGTTTTCGCAATTCGAGAATTTTTAAACAAAAAAGGTTTTTTAGAAATTCAAACTCCAATAATTCAACCTCTCTATGGAGGAGGAACTGCAAAACCATTTACAACTCATGTTAATGCTTTAGATGAAGATTATTATCTATCAATTTCTCACGAATTATATTTAAAAAGATTAATTACTGCAGGATTTGAAAATGTATATAACATTAATGGATATTTTAGAAATGAAGGAATAGATAGAACACACAATCCGCAATTCAACATGGTAGAGACAATGACTGCTTTCCAAAACTACGAATTCAATATGAATTTAATGGAGGAAATGTATAAATACATTGGGGAAAAAGTTTTTGGAAAAACAAATTTTATGGTGAATGGGCAAGAAATAGATTTTGGCAAACCTTGGGAAAGAATTATGATGATTGACGCAGTAAAAAAATATGCAGGTTACGATTTTAATAACGTAAAAACAGTTAAAGAAGCACATAAAATTTTAGATGAAATAGGATTTGAAGAAGAAAAACCTAACTCAATAGGCGAAAGCATGGTTAAAGTATTCGAAGAAAAAGTTGAAGAACATTTAATCCATCCAACTTTTGTATTCGGACATCCAGTGGAAATTTCACCTTTGGCAAAAAGAATTCCAGATAATCCTAAATTTGTAGAAAGATTTGAAATATTTATTGGAGGAATTGAAGGAGGAGACAATTGGACAGAATTAAATGACCCGCTTGAACTATACGAAAGATTTAAAGACCAAGTTGAGAAAGGAAGAAGAGGTTCTGAAGAATTCCATCCAATGGATGTAGATTTTTTAGAAACTATGGAATACGGAATGCCACCAACAACAGGAGTAGGTCCTGGAATTGAAAGATTAATTATGATGTTTACAGATTCACAATACATAGACGACGTAATCTTCTTCCCAATGATGAAACCTGCAAAACCAACAGAAATTCAAAAAGAACTTTATGGAGAAGAATTCTTGGAGCAATCAGCTGTCAGCTCTCAGCCATCAGCTAGCACTAATTCCCCCTCTCTTGTCTCACCCGGCGACGGACGGGAGAGAGGATCGGGGAGAGTGATTACTCCAAACTCCGAACCCCAAACTCAGAACTTACAACAAGACTTCTCAAACAAAATTGTAATTGTTGTTAACAACGAAATTGAAAATTGGCAAAAAGCAAATACTGTTGGACATATATCCGCATATTTAGGAAATAAATTAAACAATCAATTTGCAACAGGCGAAAATTTTGTAACTAAAGATGGGAAAGCCCATCCAAGAAATTCTCAATACGCAATTGTTGTACTTTCCGCAAATCCAGGTCAAATGGCAAACTTTATGGAAAAAGTTAGAGAAAGTGGATTAACATACCATGGTTTTATTAAAGAAATGATAGACACAACAAACGACGCAGAAATTATAAATATTTTAAAAGACAAATCTGACCAAGAAATTAACTATTTAGGCATTGGACTATTCGGTCCAAACGAAAAACTAAAAGAACTTACCAAAAAGTTTAGTTTGTTTAAATAAGTAGATTGCATAGGAGTCGAAGACGATGATTGCAAGATACTTACACTGAATAATGGAATTGGATAGTTTTTAGAAAATCGTTACTCTAATACAGTAAATTTTTCTATTGCAAGACGAGTCAAAGTTTTTTTCAATTTATCTTCTTCTCTAAGTCCAATCGATGGTGCAATCTTTTGAATTTCTAAATTAGCAGCCTCAATTTCATTTTCAGATTTCACATCTATTTCAATTTCAATTCCTACTAACTCACCATTATTAATATTATCTATTACAACATACACATTATTTAGCACATAAGTTGTTCTTATTTTGTCGATAATAACTGTTTCTGTATACCCCATATTTCTTAAATCTTCAATTACAATGTCTGAATCGTTAATTAACGATTCAGTTTCCTCTAATTGATTAATACTCCCACCAACTCTATCTTTTACTTCAACCGTAAATGTTTGAGTTTGTGATGTATGGATTTCTCTTACTCTTAAAGCAAATCCTTCATCGCTATCGTACCATTTATTTAATTAATCCATTGAGTTTAAATTACCTGGTCCATAATATCTATCTACAACTCTTGTAGTCCCTAACTCTATTGCTCTTGCTAATTTCAAGGACTCAATAACTGAATTTAGATCTGCAATCTGATATCTCTGTTCAATCTCTATTCTTTTCTCTCTATCCAAATCTGTATCTATAGGCATTAATTTCTTGCCTTGAGTATAAACATATTCAATAACATCTTGTTTTGGTTTTATATTTGGAAATTCCTCCATTAAAATTTTGAAATAATTGTGAAGCTTGGGAAAAAGATTCAACTATATTTAAATTATAATTTCTCCCTTTCCCTTCGAACCAAGTTCGTTGACGACGAGCATATTGTTTGTGAGCAAATTGAGTTAGTTCTATAGCTTTGTCTAAAGTTATTTCTCCGTTTAAATATTGATACGCTTGCTTATAACCCATAGTTTCGAGGGGGTTGTAGGTTAAGAGTTGTGGGTTCGGAGAAATCACTCTCTCTAACCCTCTCTCCAGAGAGGGGATATTATGTGTTAAATTTATTTCTAGATCCTTTTTTTCTTTGGTATTTGTAATTTGCCTGCCTGCCGGACAGGCAGGTAATTTGTAATTTGAAAGAAACTCCGTTTCTTTCACAAGGCCTTCATCGAACATTTGTGTCACCCGTTGTTCAATCTTTCCCCTCAACTCGTCCCAATTGTACTTAGGATAGAGTATTAGAAAGTCGTACTTTTTACTTTGTGCGTTTTGCGGTGACTCATTTATTTGTTCATTCACACTATATTCTTTGGTTTTTGATGCTCGATGTTTTGATATTTTGTTTATTAATCTTCGCTTATTTTTTTTATCACTTTCGTTAAGACTAGTATACAGCTCATTGCCAATAGCAGACAGCCTTTCTTGTAGCTCTTCAACATTTAACTGCTCCAATTGTGATTTTAATTGCTCATTGTTCATTCCTAATTGTTCATTCTCAAAAACATAGTTTTTGAGAAGTGCATCTACATAGAGTCCAGTTCCACCTACAACAATTGCTATTTTTCCTCTAGACTGAATGTCTTCTATAGCGTCATTCGCAGCTTTCAACCAATCAAAAACGCTATATCGAACATTCGGCTCTAAAAATGAAAGTAGATGTATTGGAATATCTTCCATAGAATGAAGAATGTAGAATTTAGAATCTAGTTTTGAATTCTTACTTGCTCCTTCCAATATTCTATATTCTGGATTCAACATTCTAATTTCCCCTTTATTAGTCCCAATATCCATGTATTTATAGATTTGGCGGGAATCTGCATTAATTAATTCACCATTAAATTCTTCAGCAATTTTAATAGCAAGCCTAGTTTTTCCAACCCCTGTCGGTCCACAAACAATTATTACTTTATTATCCATACTTCAGGTGTATAATCCTGCAGAATTATATCAAGATATGGGATTTATAATGTTTATATATAACAATCAAAAATGTTTCCTCGAACAATCTAGTCGGAATATTTTAGAACACTTAGGATTTGAAAAATCTAACGTCCCTAGAGTTTATTGCGAGCAATACCCAGGCATTAGCTTATTTGCCTAGACTCTCAGATTATCTGAATTAGAAACAGCACGGCAAGCCTTTGAAATTTTCCACAGAGCAAACGATCTTTTCCAAAAATTAAATGCTCCAGTTATCTCAATTTACGAACCTAAAGAAACTTTAGAAGAATTTTATGAAGAACCATTTTCCAATGAACTAACCCCTAACTTCAAACTCTAAACTCATCGATCGAAACCTACAAAATTCCACACCAAACGTGTAAACTACTTATATCCTGAAACAGGTTCAGGATGACACAATAGTTCTATTTACTAATTACTATTTACTAGAATGGGTTCAGATAGTTTAGCAAGACTACTTTTAACAATTGTTTTTGGAGCTATCCTTGGTTTAGAAACTGAAACCCGAGAAAACGAAAACAAAGGAAAGAAAAGAGCAGAGATAGACGAAAAAAGCAGTTTGGGAGGATTAAGAACTTACACTATTCTTTCACTTCTTGGAGGAATTGCAGGTTTATTATTCAAAGCAAAAGAATATAATTTTGCATACTTAACATTTGCAGGAGTTTTAGTTTTAGTAAGTGCTGCATATATTCAAAATGTTCAATTTAAACAAGCATTCGGACTTACTACAGAAATTGCTGTGCTAATTACCTTTCTAATAGGATTTATTACAACTTCCGAAATTATAGAAATTGAAATTATTTTAGTTACTTTAATCCTTGTTGCTTTCTTTCTTTCACAGAAGAGAGGATTCGGTTATCTAATAGAAAAGATTCAACATGAAGAAATTAGCGATTTATTAAAGTTCGGACTTGTGTCTTTAGTTGTATTACCTTTACTTCCTAACGAAACTTTTACTCTAAAACATCTTTTAGAATCCCTTTCTATAAATTACTCTGAAGTTTCGGAAAATTTACTAAATTTAGATTTATTAAATCCATTTAGAATTTGGACCATTGTTGTTGTGATCTCAGGCATAAGCTTAGGGGGATATATGTTGTCTAAATTAATTGGACCAAAGAGAGGCTTGGTTACAACCGCTTTTCTGGGTGGAATAGTTTCCTCAACTTCCACTACATATGCACTGGCTTTGAAATCTAGAAAAGCAAATAAAAATGAATCTGTAGTGCTGGCAAGTGCAGCAATAATTGCAAACGCAGCTAGCTTTGTTTCTGTTGCAGTTGTTCTAAGTTTTTTAAGTTTTACTATTTTAGAAGAATTAATATTGCCTATTGCTGCAATGATGACAATTGGTTTAATTTGGGGATTGCGTTTGTTAATTATTCAAAAAGAAAGTTTTAAGAATGAATTAGAGATTAAATACGAAAGTTTCTCGTTAGGTCCAGCATTAAAATTTGTTGTAGTTATACTATTTGTAACAATAGCTATTCAGTTAGTTAAATTGGTAGATGGACAAAACTTAGTACTTTTTGTAACTTCAATTTCTGGAATATCTGGATTGGATGCACCTACTATTGCAACAACAGAACTTTTCGAAGCAGGAAATATTTCTTTAAATTTAGCAGTGTTAATTTTTCTAGTTACAAATCTTATAAACTTTGGAGTTAAAATTATTTTTGGATATTGGCAAGGGAGTAGAGTATTTGCAAGAACTTTGACGATAGGATTGGCAATTACAGCGATTGGGAGCTTAGTTGCTATAATATGAAGAAATTAAATTTGAATGGTCAAACAATTTATAAAATTAAATGAAAGTTTTATCTGCTACAACTGTAACCATAGTGTTCCATTACACGAAACATCCTCTCGCGATCATTGCAATAACTGTATCTATGGACTTCATGTAGATATTAACCCTGGAGACAGATCAAATGAATGCAAAGGGGAATTAATACCAATAGGAATGAAATTCATGAACGCTAAAGAAAAAATTGTGTATAGATGCAAAAAGTGTTCTAAAATTGTAAACTGTATTACTGCTCCAGATGATAGTAGAGAAGAGATTGAAAATCTGAGCAAAAAAGTATGGCATGAATAAATATATAGAGCGAACAAAACCAAACTACAAAATTTTATTTATTGCTTTACTAGCATTTTTTGGAATAATTGCTGCGTCCTATGGAAATAGATTCTATGCACAGTCTGTATTTAGCTATCCTAAAACAATTTCCATTGTTAATCTATATAAATTTCCTTTGATTGTAAACATCGAAGGAACAGAATATCGATTAGATATTTTCGATACTCAAGCTATTCAACTAAATGTGCGAGACAGAGTAGATATTAAAATAATGAATGAAAATAGAGATTTATTGGAGCAATTTGTAACTCACGAATTTGTAACAATTCCACACATTACTCTAAAAGTTTTAACAGACAGTTTGGACATTTGTTATTTTTCTGCAAATGTTAACGAATACTACAGAAAAGAAGAAAAACCTCTTCCTAAAAATATACTAACTTTCGAGAACATAGAAAGCGATTCTATTTTTAGAGTTTTACCTTCGGACAGATACTATATTTATCCCGGGAAATCGAACATTAAAAACATCCCACAAGATAACCAAAAAAATATTATTGGAATTTATCCTATTGAATGCAGTTATTTAAAAGACGAAGCAAAACAGATTGAAGTTATTAAGATGTATAAAGATTACGACTCACAACAACAACGCGACTTCTACAATTCCAAATTGAAAGAAATTCAGGAGTTGAAGTTGTAGTTATACTATAGCATCTATAGAAAGTTTATATCTTTGATTCAATAGATACAAAATATCTTCAGATTGATAACCTCTATATATGTCAAAATTCAAGAAATCTGAAATATCCTCTCCGTTATTTAATCTATTTGAATAATGCAAAACTATTTGCTCCACTTTGGCAAAACCTATAGGTCCATCCCCGAATTTACTAACGATGCCTAAAGCACCATTAAATTCAATTATTCTCCCTGAATGAATGGTTTGAACACCTTCGTCAGTTACTCTATTTATAAAGATTCCGTCGCCTTTTCTGATTATTTCGTTTACATCATTCAAAGGAAGAGAAGTAAAGATAGAATGTGCAGAAATACTAGCTCTTAAATCCTTATCATCTCTCCAACCAGATTTTCCATTAATTCCATAAGTAACTCCAGTCATAAAATGACAATTATCATCCGGCATAACATCGTTATCGTTCTGGAAAACTATTATTCCTAACTCTTTGAGTTCCATCCTCACCTGAGCCATATAATCTTCAAATGATTTAAAAGTTTCAGGTTGATCATTCGGAAAATCTTCTACCCAATCTGGATAATAATTTAGTATTAAGTATTCGGGATAATTTTGAATCTCTTCAATAAACCTTTCCAAACTGCGCCAATCATCTATTTCCTTTTTTATAAAACTCACAGCTGATTGCTCAATCATATCTCTTTCTATAAGATATTTAGTTGTTGAAAGAATATCTCTAATGAGAACTATTGCTTTGTTTTCTAAAAAAGGTCTTAAACTTTCATCTTTAACTTCTAAATGATGTATAAAAGATTACAAAGGCGTAAACGGAGAAATCGACAACTCTTGAGTTGCTCTTGTATCATCCGTTCCCCTTATTACAGGATCGTGATCTGACATAACAAATTCTAAAAAATTAAAAGATCCCAGATTGCTCTGGGATCTGAATCTACTATACTTTAAATTAGCTTTTTAAACCTTCTAGTACGTACTCCTTAACTTCCTCAATTTTAATTCGCTCTTGCTTCATCGAATCCCTATCTCTTACAGTTACACATTTGTCGTTTAAACTTTCAAAGTCTACTGTAATGCAATAAGGAGTTCCGATTTCATCCTGTCTCCTATATCGTTTTCCTATAGATCCGCTTTCATCGTACTCAATCATTATATCATTACGAAGCTCAGACATCAATATACTGGATATATTACGTAAGTCATCTTTCTTCGACAAAGGAAGAATAGCTGCCTTAATTGGTGCCAACGACTTCTTTAGTTTCAACACAATTCTTGTGTCAACTGAATTGTCACTATTTTTGTCATCCTGAGCTTGTCGAAGGACCTCTCTTGTCCAAGCTTCTTCCAAAACCATCATAAAAGTTCTGTTTACTCCTACAGAAGTTTCCATAATATGAGGAACTAATCTTTCTCCCTTCTCCTGGTCGAAATAGTCCAATTTCTCTCCAGAAAATTTAGCATGTTGGGTTAAATCGTAATCTCCACGATCATGAAGTCCCTCTAATTCTTTAAATCCTCCTAAAGTTCTAAAATTATATTCAATATCGAAAGCCATTGTTGCATAGAAAATAAGCTTATCGTGTTCTTTGAATCTTAAATTTTCTGGGTTTATTCCCATTTTTTCCACATGCCATTTCATTCTTTCTTCTTTCCACATTTCAAAAAGCTCTTTTTTATTTTCTGGTCTATGGAAATATTGCAATTCCATTTGTTCAAATTCACGAGTCCGGAAAATAAACTGTCTTGCAACCAATTCATTCCTAAATGCTTTTCCAATTTGTGCAATTCCAAAAGGAAGTTTTTTCCGCATTGTATCTCTATAGTTTTTATATTCTAAATAAATTCCTTGGCAAGTTTCTCCTCGCAAATAAACAACGTTTTCATCTGCAAATGTTGCATCTGTAGTTCCTAAATTGGATTTAACCAACATATTAAAGGCTCTTGGCTCTGTTATTTCATTTCCATCTGGAGATTTGACATTGAAAATTCGAATAATTTGCGCAAGTTTCTCCGCTACCAACTTATCCATATTATTATTGAAGACTGCATTTCTAATCTCTTCATCTTCAATTTTATTTTCGTTTAAAACCTGTTCCCTTGGATTTTCTTTGGTATTTGATATTTGATATTTGATATTTTGTTCGAAGAAGTCTTCAATCAAATGGTCCGCTCTATATCTTTTATGATTTTTTTTATCTTCAACTAAAACGTCTTCAAATCCTCCCACGTGTCCAGAAGCAACCCAAGTTTTTGGATGCATGAATATTCCTGAATCTAAAAGTACAACATCGTCCCTTTGCTGAACCATGCTTTTAGTCCATGCATTTTGAATATTATTTTTTAGCAAAGTTCCGTAGTGTCCATAGTCGTAAACTGCAGCAAATCCTCCGTAAATTTCTGAAGAAGGATACACAAATCCATTTTCTTTCGCCCAAGATTTAAATTGATCTAGATCCTGAAGCTTTAAGCTATAGGCTTTAGGCTCTAAGCTTTTCTCTGTTGAATTATTCATAATTTTAATAGTAAAAAATTTAATTAACTTTAAGTTTTTTTAGTAAACTTATTAACATTCTACGAATAGTATTAATTTGATTATGCAACTTTTGATAATTAAGTTCATCCATATAACCTAAGTCTTTGGACAATTCCAGTAAATAGTCAACTTCGCAAGCAGATCCAACTGCAATTACTATGAATCTTGCAAAGTCTTTGTCTGTACTTCGTCCACATCCTTCAGCAATGTTTGTAGGAATAGAAGAGGCAGCCCTAACTATTTGACTAATTAGTCTATATTCTTCTTTTTTCGGAAAGGACTCAGTTAATTTATATATTTCTAATGTAAATTTGTGAGATTCTTCCCAAACACTTAATTTTCTAAAATCTTTCATAATAAAATTATAGTTTATTTATATTGGCTTACTGCTCACAGCCTAACGCTTATTTAGGCTTTCGCCGAACCCTCGAGTTATTTTTGATTTTATAAAGTTATAATTCTTTTTCTGTATTTAAATATTGGCTTGCAGCGGCTATTTCTCCCAGTAGCACATCCTTAATGACAGCCTAATCATGGGCGTGTAATTGATCTATAAGATTTTCTAAGTTTTCAGCTGATATATCACCTCTAATTATTATTGGTGTTAAAGACTCACCTTTCAGATTTAATCTTAAACATAAATACTCCTTAACGGTAGATTCAATCCTTCTGGGCCCAGTTACTTCTATAATTTTAGCTGGTATTCCATCTGCCATATTTATAAATTAAAAAATTATCCTAAAAATATATTTCCGTCTTCTATTTTTATTTCATTTTTTTCGATACTTACTCTCACATTGTCTTGAATAAACCCGAATGCTAATTCTTCTTTAGCTGTTATATTAGATGAATTGAACTCATTTTCATACATTTCTCTTATATCACTTACAATCCTTGGTTTCATTTTTGAAAATGGTGTATAGGCAATAGACAATAAAAAGCATTCAGCTATAAATTTAGCATCTAGTCTTGATTCGTTTTCCCTTGCTTCTTCTTCTCCTAATCTTATTTTTATTTCGCGCATCCATCTGGTTAGTAAATTTTCTACTTTACCAGGATTTTGCATTCGATTTTCTAAATATTTAAAAGCTTCACTTTTTCCATAAAAACAAAAAAGCCGTCCTTACATGTAAAATATTTTACATGTAAGGACGGCTTTCAAATTTACCGCGGTTCCACCTTACTTTCCCAATTAAAATTGAGACTCTTTCTAAATTTTTCTGCTAAAATCACCTTGCCAAAGGGAGATTGCAATTATTTTACCATATTCTCTTATATAAATAATAGTGGAGGAATTAGATTTACAACCACAAACAGATATTGAAGCCTTAGACATTCAATTTTTAAGAGATCCGAGTTTCATTAGATTCTTACATTTTATTTTTCAATATAGTAGTACTAAGCCAAATTACTCTGTGGCATAAATGCTTTATTCAATAGAACAGATTTCATTGGGAAGAACACAGAAAAGTATTAATGATGAACTGGGATTTGCTGAATCTCAAATGTTTAAATTAAAAAGATTGTATAACACCTCAACACAACAATATAGAGACCATGCCCTAGCAGGGCTTCCTACCGAGATTTTGAACGATAAAAAGGCTGCTGCTGTAGATAGGGCAATCTTTTTCCCACTGATTCCCCAATTAATAGAATCTATTCCGCGACTAGTGTATTTAACAAATAAGAATCCCCATTATTTAGCAATGCTTACTGCTCTATCTCAAGGTTGTACCATTTTTGAATTTCTTGAATCTTTTGGATTTAAAAGTACTGAAATATCTAGTAGTGACGTGATGTTTAGGCATATAAATTCAGGGTTAGTTAAAAGATTTGCAAGAGGTATTCATGCACCAAGAAATGGTGAAATTATTGCAAATGCTGCACTTTTTACACATTGCCTCAACACAGGAACAATATGGAGAGACTCTACGAGTCTAAAGTCAGTATTCTTTACTAAATTGCCTAACGTATTAAGAATAAAACGAGATGCAGCTAATGATCCTTACATATTCGCAATTAAAACTTTTTTTAATAGAATAGACTTATACGAATCTGTAGTTTCAAATAGAAATACAGAAGAAACTTTTAAAGATACATTATTAAACACAAATATAAATTATATCAAAACCGGCAAATTACCCGATCTTCCACTTATTATAAATTGCATAATGAGGAATATAGCTTCATTAAATACTCACAGTGAATTAGCAAATGTAATACTTCATGAAATTTATCCTGTGGAAAGGTTTTTAAAAAATCTTATTCTATACAATCGTGAAGATGAAGCTATACAAAAAGGTACTAATATTTATGCCTCAAGATACAACGAAATTATTGAAATTGCAGACCTACTAACCGAAGAAGTGGCAAAATTGAGAGCTAATAGATAAATATTCCTCAATTGTCCAACTTATCGTATAATTGTCCTATCTATTAAATAAACCCAATGTTAGATATTAACTTCATTAAAGAAAATAAAGAACAAGTACAAGCTGCAATAACCAATAAAAAGGTGAAAATGAAAGTGAATTTAGATGAAGTTTTGAAATTAGACGAAACTAGAAGAAAAAATGTTGGAGAAATCGAAGAAATCCGAAGACAAAAAAATTTACTTAACGACAAGGTTAAAAACGCAAAGGAGCAAGCAGAAAGAGAAGGATATATTACAGAATCTCGAGAACTTTCTGAAAAAGAAAAGAAATTAAACGAAACATTTAACCATTTAGACCAAGAATTAACTGAATTAATGCTTCAAATTCCAAACGTAACATCTCCAAAGATGCCAATAGGGAAAGATGATTCTGATAATGTAGTAGCTAGGAAATGGGGCGAACCAACTAAATTCGATTTCGAACCTTTGGATCATGTTGAATTAGGAAAACGTCTAGATTTAATAGAAATTGATAAGGCCGGAGAGATTAGTGGTGCAAGATTTTACTATTTAAAAAACGAAGCTGTATTAATGCAATTTGGAATTGTTCAAATGGTATTTGAAGGATTAAGTAATCCAGAACTTCTAGAACGGATAGCAAAACAAACAGGAAACCCATACACAAAAGCTTTTAGCCCAATCGTGCCACCAGTAATGATGAAGCCGGAAATTATGAAAAAAATGGATAGATTAGATCCAATTGAAGAAAGATACGAGCTTAAAAACGACGATTTAATTTTAGTAGGAAGCGCAGAACACACTTTAGGTCCTCTTCACATGAACGAAACTATAAAAAAAGAAGATTTACCAATTCGATACATTGGCTATTCAAGTGCATTCAGACGAGAAGCAGGATCTTATGGAAAAGATACCAGAGGAATCTTAAGAACTCATCAATTCGATAAATTAGAAATTGAAAGCTATGTGCCTGCTGAATATGGTGAAGTAGAGCAGGAGTTTATAGTTGCTTTCCAAGAATATTTTCTACAACAACTAGAAATTCCATACCAAGTAATACAAATTTGCACTGGCGATACCGGTAAGCCAGATTACAATCAATACGACATAGATAGTTGGATTCCTACGCAAAATAAATACAGAGAAACCCATACTTCCGACTACATGACAAATTTCCAAGCCAGACGCTTAAATATACGATATATAGATACCGATGGTAGCAAGAAATACGTCCATATGAACGATGCAACAGCTTTTGCAATAGGAAGAATTACCATAGCTATCCTCGAAAACCACCAACAAGCAGACGGCTCTGTAAGAGTACCAAAAGCACTACAGAAATACGTTGGGAAGGAGATAATTAAGAGATAATTTTAAAATCTCTACCCTTTACTCCAAATATTCATAAATATCCACAGATGCGCATTTCTTACACTTTTTGATGAAAATTCTTATACCCTATAATTTAGAGTCATGATATAATTTCATACTTAATTTGTTACCTAGCTTCGATGTCAGATGTGCTTTCTGGTACGGCAGATTTTGACGGAAATGAATCTGAAAATTTAGACTTATGGAGGGGAGCTATGCATGAAATTGAAGATATATATGCTAACCAACCATTATCTTTTCTCGAGTGGGCAATCAAGAATGAAATGGGTATTTCTAGCGCAGTAGAAAAAATAGATACTGCAAGCAGATAGGTTAAATGGCGTATAGACGAAGAAATTATATCTCAAGAAAAATCTCCCTTTGAAATATGTTTCGACGTAGATTTACATAATTTAATCAGAGAGATGATCACAAAAAAAATTCCTTATTCATTTTATGAATTTGATTTTGACGGAGTTCATACTGAAGATCAAATACAAGAGGATGCAAAATTGTTTCTAACTGTTTATGAAATAATTAGGGGTAGTGGGAGTAAAGTTGGAAAAACAATCGCAGATAATTTAGCGAAGGCCTGTGAAAAGTACATAGTAACTTCAAACTTCGAAATCTACTCCAGAATGATGTTTGCTACAGAAAGAGTGATTAGGGATTTAGATGAAGGGGGTGAAAGAATTTATGCTTAATTGGTAATATTAAACATATTATAATGAACTTTCAAATTCTTAGTAATCTCTTCTGATTTAGCCAACCATGGCATTATAGAATTCGCCTTACCTACAGTGACAAAATCCTTTATATATAGTATAATTGGGTGCATCATACAAAATATTATGTACGAAAATTTGGTCAAAATTCAGGACCTAGATTTAAAGAATAAAACCGTTGTTGTACGTGCAAATTACGATGTGCAGGTGCAAAACGACGAGATTATCGATACTACACCAATTCAAGCCTCTGTAAAAACCATTGAGCATTTACTTCAAAATAACTGCAAAATTGTACTAATTTCACATTTAGGCAGCCCAAATGGAGAAGTAGACGATGGACTATCTTTAATGCCTGTTAGATTTGAATTAGGAAGAATTTTGAATAAACCTATTAAATTTGCTCATATTCATGCCTGCGAAAACTCAATTAAATTCATGGAACAAGGAGAAATCTTACTTCTTGAGAACGTTAAATTTCATACAGAAGAGGAATCTGAAGATATTAAAGTTAGAAAACAGTTTGTAGAAGTACTTGGGAAATTGGCAGATGTATATGTTTACGATGCGTTTGGTGTAGAAGGACAATTAGCTTCTATAAACGACCTTGCAAAAATGTCTAAAATAGCAGCTGCAGGATTTTCAACACAAAAAGAGATTGAAAATATTACTAGACTTATAAAAAAATCCGAAAGCCCATTTGTTAGTATTTTAGGAGGCGAAGCTTCGGAAGAAAAATTTGCCGCTTTAAATAAATTAGTTACTTTAAGCGATACAATACTTTTTGGTGGAGAGATTGCAAATGCATTTTTAAAAGCTCAAAAAGTTTCAATTGGTAAAAATGAAATTAGTACTGAACAAGTTAAGATGGCTAAAGAAATAATCGAAGTTGCTAAAGCTAAAGGTTGTGAAATAGTTCTGCCCGTAGATCATCTTGGGGCTAAAGAAATGTCCGAATCTGCGGAAATTTTAGAAATAAATACACAACAAATTCCAGATAATTTATTCACTTTAGATTTAGGACCAAGAACTCTATTAAACTACCGAGAAATTATAGAAGCTGCTAAAACAGTTTTCTGGTTTGGAGTAATGGGAGAATTCAAATGGGAAAATGCAAACAAAGGAACGGAAGCAATTGGAGAATATATTGCTCTTTCAACACCTAAAGATTGTTTTAAATTTGCTGGTGGTTCGGAAACAACATTAGCTATGAACTTACTAAAAATTAAACAAAAAAGATTCACCCACACTTCAATTGGAGATAAAATGCTTCTTAAAGTTCTATCTGGCGAAAAATTCAGAATTCTAGATCAAATATCCAAATAAATCACAAATTCTCCCGCTAAGCGGGATTTCGCTTTGCTCAACAAACATCAAATCTAAAACAAATTCGAAGTAAAATATCTTCGAACGTCCTGCTCCGCGTCTGGCATCTTATCTACTACCTACCGACTTACTTTCTACTGTCTTACTGACTTACTTTCTTACTGATTTACTATTCTACCTTTTGATATTTACCCCCATTTGTGGTTTAATATTAAACGTCGCTTTTTTAAACTATTTTTTATACTGTTTGTCTTCTGACAACAGAGGAAGAACATAAGATAAAAAAATCTACTTTCAAACTTGTTATTCAATCATTAATAATTTTATTAATGATTGCGGTAAGCATACTTTTAATTGCTTTTGCCGAACCTCCCTATATTGTTAATGCAGAGGAAAACGAGATAATTGAACCTAATGTTGTTAAAGATCCGAACTTCACTACCTATCCACATATTAATGCAGAAATTGAATCTTCTAGAGCAGTTAAAATTAAAGAATTAGAAAGACAGCAAAAAATTGATAAAGTAGAAGCTATCTTTGCAAAATATGGAGGATATATGAGCGGATATGGTCATATCTTTGTAGATAGAGCGGAAGAATGTGGAGGAGATTATAAAGTTCTAGTTGGTATTGCAGGAAATGAATCTGGAATGGGAAGAATTAATTACAAACTATACAATCCTTTTGGATATTTAAATAATAGGCAATATTTAAGTTACGAAGAAGCTTTAACTCATTTAACATGCGAGATTTCTCAAAGATATCTATCTAGATGCAGCAATAATCTATATTGCATTGTTACAAATGGATATGGTGGTTCGGACACAGACGTGAACAAGTGGATTAGAAATGTTAATTTCTTTATAAACCAGATATAAATGTTCTACGTATTACGTATTACGCAAAACCACATCAGAATACAAATAAAGTAAAACTCATGATATTCTACTCATATAGCAATAATCAAATATGACTTATAACCTGTATACAGATGGAGGTTCTAGAGGAAATCCCGGGAAAAGCGCTTGTGCATTTTTTATTTTCAACGAAAAAAACGAAGTAGTTGAATTCGGTGGCGAATTTCTAGGTATCGGCACAAATAACAATGCGGAATATTTAGGATTGCTTCTTGGATTAAAAATTGCAGAAAAACAAGGTTATACAAATTTAAAAATCTATCTCGATAGTGAGCTTGCTGTTAAACAAATTAGAGGCGAATACAAAATTAAAGATGAAAATATAAAAAATATTCATTCAAATATTTCTAAAATTTTAAGTGGAATGACTTATGAAATTAGTCATGTAGAGAGAGCAAAAAATAAATTTGCAGATAAATTGGTAAATTTAATTTTAGATCAGAAATAAAATTTATGACTCACACACGAGCACAAACAACAGAACTAATGCATGAATATATTAAAAATGAAGGCTTAAGAAATCATTGTGCAATGGTAGCTAAAGCGATGGAATCGTATGCTAAATATATGAATTTAGGAGACGACGAGATAGATGCTTGGTGGACAGCAGGAATGCTTCACGATTTAGATTGGGAAAAGTTTCCAGATGAACATCCAAATAAAGCAGTCAATGAAATATTGCCAGAACTAGGATATGAATTACCTATCTTAGAGGCTATTAAAGCTCATGGACCAGAGAGAACCGGCAAACAACCAGAAAGACAAATTGAAAGATACCTTTATGCATGTGATGAGTTATGCGGCTTTCTAAATGCTGTAAGTTTAATGCGACCAACAAAATTTGAAGGGATGGAAGTTAAATCTATAACTAAGCGTTTAAAAGACAAAAGATTTGCAGCAAATGCAAATAGAGAAGATATTAGCAGAGGAGCGGAGTTAATTAATAAATCAATAGAAGAACATATAGGTTTTTTAATTAAAGTATTTTCAGACGAACTGCACAACTAGTGATATAATTTGATATGACGCCAGCCAGCATTGAGAATTTTCATTCAAACCGAAGAATTTCAAAAATTGCATGAGGGTTTACAAGCTCGACTCTTCCTTCCACACGTTATTATGTCTCACTCACCCGATATATTCAGTCAAGAATTAAATCTTCATTCTACGCCTTTAGAATATGAATTCATCCAATCAAACAGAGAAATAAGAGACCAAGTACAGTCAGCTATGATATCTGCAATAAATATGCAAACAATTAAAAAAACTATCATTTATTAAAAGATTCGGATGACGAAAATTTAAGATCTTTCATGAATTCAGTAATATCGGAAATGCAAGACATCAATCTTGCTGATAAAGTAGCCTTGCTTTCCGAATTCGGGGTTATATGTAATAGGCATAATTTCAATATTAAAGATAAAAATCTTCAACTAGCCCTGATACAATATCTAAATACGACTATTTCTAATTTTAGATTAATCACACATCTAGCAGAAAAAACTACTTCTTATGATTTATGTTCAAACATTATAGTAATATTTACTTACATCCCCGAAATATTATCTATGTATCTCGAAGAACCCGAAATATAACTTCATCTGTTCCTTTTCAAGGTAATTCTTTTATCTTTATTCTTGCGTAATCTCCTAAGCATTTGGTCTTTGGCCATATCTACAGCTTTTTTCAAATCTCTTTCTTTGGAATGTACAGCAACGTGTTCTGGAGTAAATACTTCTGCAGTTAATTCATAAATATCGTGGGATTTCTTAACACTAACGTGTACTTCGTGGTCTTCGCTATCCTTTTCATGCATAAATTTCTTTAATTTCTCGAACTTAGCTTTTGCATATTCTTCTAAAGTAGAGTGGGTAGGAGCGTTCAGAATGGGTGCTGTGATCGTTAACCTCATGTACAAGAAAGTAAAAAGTAAAGAGGATGAACTAACTAATTTTAGAATATAAAACCGCCAGCTACAAATGAATTTAGGGTGAAGAAGCTTGGTGTCTATTGCTTATTTTTAGTTCTTCAGTCATTTTCTATCAATTGTTAATTCAACTTTATTCATTTATACTAACTTGCATATTGGCAAATTTACATATTAACTAATTCATATGGCTACAGACGATGTTTTACAAGATTACGCAGAAGGAGATACAGATCCAGTTAAAGAATACTTTAGATTAAAAAAAGCTGCAAAGGATCTAAGAGACGATCTAAAAGACATAACAATGCAACATAAAGATTACCCTGAACTTCAAAAAGCTCTAAAAGTTTCTAAGAAAATTCGAGACGACATAAAAGAAGACGATGAAATTAAAGAAAAAAGCGAAAAAGTTAAAGAAATAAAGGAGAGAATGGGTTTGTTAATGGAAATGATAAGAATTAGACTAATAGAAAATTCAGAAGAAGAAGTTAAAGATGACGGTAAAGTTCTAAGATTAGTATACGTAGTTAAGGAAGGTAAGGACCAGAATGCATAACAAAATAATGTCATCTTGAATTTAGTTCAAGATCTTTAATATTATATTTATTAATTAAAACCATGGACTCAAATACAAATTCAACTACCGTAAATACAAACAAAACTAAAGATAACTTCACAGCAATTTTTAGAGTTTTAGTTGCCATTCTAATTGGACTAATAGCTTTTGCTGGTGGAATGCTTGTAAAAGGTGAATTAAGAAAACCAGAAAGCAAACAACAAGCCGAATTATTAAACTCTAAAGACCAAGAAATTGAGAATTTAAAAGGACAATTAGAAGATGAGGGAAATGAAGAAACAGAAGAGGTAACTGAACCTATAACTATCACACCTACTCAAACTACCACAACAGATCAAACTCAAACATTAAACTTTACTTTAGAAGTTTCTAAATGGTATGTACCAACTCCAAATACTACAGCTCCAGCCGATAGAAATTATGAGATAATTACTCCTTTGGGATACAACATTTCCGACAATTCTTCTTCTCATACATTAAGTAAAATTATTAGCAATGAGTCAACATCTCTTGAAGTTTCGGTTTCGTATGAAAGTTTCCCTGGTTCTTTTGAAGGAAGCACCTATGAATTGATCAAAGATTCAAATTTTCAAAATGTATACAGATTAACATTATCGGATGAAAGAGGAGAGTACTTTAAATACGTTTCCGACCTTAAGCTTGCACCCTGCGAGGATATCATGGCAGGTTCTGTACATAATCCTCCTTGTGGAGAGGATTTTGTAACCAAAGGAACCACAACAAAATCTACTACAGAAGTTACTTGTAGAGGCGATCGAACAGAATGTGACAAATTGTTTAAAGAATTAGATGTTGTATAAATGACTCTTAAGAAGTTCTTTAAAGTGCCAGAATACAAATTCTGGCACTTTTCTTCTAAAAACTTGTAACTTTTTCTCCGAAAATATAGTCTAACAGGTGAATATATTAATCTTATGACTAAAATAGAATTTGAAGATCTTTATAAGCAATATTTTCAAGAAATATATAGATTTTGCGCGTTTAGGCTAGATAGGAAGGAAGATGCAGAAGATATTGTTTCTGAAGTATTTATTAAACTATATAAACAACCTTTCGGCTCAATTCAAAACCCTAGAGCTTGGTTATACAAAGTTGCAAGAAACACCATTTACGATAAATTTGCCAAAGGAGGGAAAGTATCAAGCAATTCAGAATTAGATCCCAACGATTCATTTGATTTAAACCAGGTAGAAGATTCTACTTTCGATACCAACCAGGATTTAGAAAAAATAGTAATAGAAGATGAGCTTTCGAAAATTATTCTTGAAGAAGTTAAAAAGTTAGACGATGAATCTCAAGAAATAATTGTTTTAAAGATCTGGGAAGAACTAACTTTTGGAGAAATTTCCAAGATTATTGAGTTACCGGAAAATACTGTTAAACAAAGATTTTATAGAAACTTGGAGAAGATAAAAAATCAAATATCAAGCATCAAATACCAAAGAGTTACAAAGGCAATTGTCCCAATGATCCTAGCAGGACTATTGGCTATGAAAAATGACTCGTCGTTCGCTTTGCAAACAGCAAGTGCACAGGCAATAACAGAAAGTATTAATTCTAATTTAAATATTAATTTACAAACTATGGAATTAACAAAACCAGTAGAGACGTAAGATCTTTCGTCTCTACAAACAGTTGGAAAGGCTGGAAGTGTTGCAGCAACAAAAGGAGGATTATTAGCATCCACAACAGCAAAAATACTTATTACAGCTGTTGTAACGGCTGTAACTGTTGGAGGTGTGGTTGGAGGAGGAGTGTATATTGCAACAAAAGACGATCCAGAACCAATGCAAGAAGAAGAAATACAAGAACCTGAAGAAATTTCCGAGGAAGCAATTATCGAACCCGAAACTACAATTCCAGAACCAACAATAGAACCCATAGCAACTATTCCTACACCAGAACCTCAGCCACCAATCCAACAAAATCAAGAAACAACTATGGAAATTTCTGCATATTTCCAAGGCAATACACCTAGAAGAACATTAACAGCAAGTTTACCTCAATCTTTTGTTTATTCTTATGTTCCACCTAACGACACAAATCCAAATAATGTAAGCTTCGGAATAGGTTCAATAGTCAATGGAACAACTACATTTAGTATAAAAATTCCCTATGATGGCTCGTGGAGTACATACAGTCCAGCAGAATTAACAACTGCACAAAACAATCACTATGCAGATACTTATAGGAAATTAAATCCTCAAAATGAATGGATATATATGAGCGATATGAATCAATCTAATTGCGTTCAGTACAATAACTCCTTTTTCACACCAGCTCCAGCAGGTAATTTATGTGGGAATCCAACATTCGAAGGAATAGATGTTAGATGTACAGGGGATCTTACTGACTGTGATTTAATTTTTAAAACTCTTAAAGTTCTATAGTGTTTTAATAACGGTGCAGTTGTTCCAACTGCACCGTTCCTGTTTCACCTTCTTTACGTTAAAATTCCTCATGGCAAGAAAGTTTAGTGCAAACGAAATTAATCATTTATTAAAACATGGCAAAGATGCATATTCTTTGGATTATGACGTAATTGGAGAGAAACCAGTTGAATATATTACTGGCTTCGCTGAATTTTATGGAAGAGATTTTATTGTTAATGAAAATACTCTAATTCCAAGAATAGAAACTGAGCAGATAATAGAAATTGGCTTAAAGCTCATCACTCCACCTAACCCCCTCTCAAGCGGGGGGAAAGCTCCCTCCCTTGAGGGATGGCTGGGGAGAGTGATGTGTTTCTGTGACATTGGTACAGGTTCTGGCTGCTTAGGAATAACATTTGCACTTGAATTAGAAAAACTAAACATTCCATACTTTGCATATTTTTCCGATATTTCAGAAAAAGCACTTGAGGTTACGCAAAAAAATATTGATTTCTACAACCTAAAACCTAACAACTATAAACTTTTCACAAGTGATCTTCTAGAAAGCTATCGACTATCTGCAATTAGCCCTACTATTGACGTAATTTTTGCAAATTTACCTTATATCCCTTCTTCTCGAATTGAACAACTAGATCGATCAGTCAAAGATTTTGAACCACGTTCGGCTTTAGATGGAGGAGAAAATGGACTGAAATATATAAACAAACTACTTGAACAAGCACCAGAGTATTTAGCAAAAGACGGAGTGATTATTTTGGAAGTAGACGATACACACGAGGCAAATTCAAAACTCCAAATTCAAAATTCAAAATTTAATATAGAAATATTAAAAGACGAGAATGGAAAAATTAGATTCTGGGTTGCAAATTTAAAATAAATAAATTTTCCTAATGTATCTGAAAATTCCTGAGTCAGGCTAATTTAAGTAACTACACGTTTCTATTATAGCTTAAAATCAAACGCTTAGCGCTCGTAGCTTTAAATGTTAGAATATCCAGATGAAAACAAGCGCAGGAATATTATTCTACCGAGAAGCAAACCCAAAACAAATCGATAAGCAATCACTATTTGAAACTTCTGATGACTTAAAACTTACTACTTATAACTTAGAACTTTTGTTAGTTCATCCCGGAGGTCCATATTTTAAAAACCGTGATATTAGCTCTTGGGACATCCCTAAAGGTCAATTGGAAAAAGGTGAAGATTTAATGGATAGAGCAATTATTGAGGTTAGAGAAGAAACTGGAATTACAGAAAAATATATCGACAGAAATAAATTAATAGAATTAGGCACAATAAAACAATCTAGTGGAAAAGTTGTTTATGCTTGGGGATACGAATTGAATAATTTACCAGAAAATTTTGAATTTAAAGCAATCGAAATAGAAATTACATTTCCACCTAAGTCCGACAGGAAAATAAAATTTGCTGAGAACGATAAAATTGAGTGGTTCGATATTGAAACAGCAAAAACAAAAATCTACAAAGCAGAAGTTGAGTTTATAGAAAGACTGTTAAAGGTTTTAAGTACTAAGTAATAAGTTATAAGAAGCACATAACTATCAAATAGAATTACTTAATTCTTAGAACTTGTTACTCCACGTAACATAAAAATCCTTTTAAATAATCCATATCTCTGTGGTGAACGTTTATAACATGGTCCATTGCATGCCTGTGAGTTTGCATAATTTTAATATTTCTTTTAGCTCTACTTGCAGCAGTACTTAACATTCGTAAAAAAGCTTCTTCGTCCACATGGTACGAACAAGAACATGTTAACAATAGCGATCCTTTTTTCATTTTAGTAAGAGCAGAGTAGTTTAATTTTCCATATCCACTTAAAGCAGCTTCAACATCTCCCTTCTTTTTTGCAAATGCTGGAGGATCTAAAATTACAATATCATAATCAAATTCTTTTTGATTATCGAAAAATTTAAAAACATCTTGACTAACAAATTCATGAAAATCTAATGGAATATTATTCAATGCAAAATTTCTTCTAGCCTGATCTATAACTTCAGAAGAAATATCTACAGATGTTACAGTTTGTGCACCATTTTTTGCAGCATAAATTGAAAATCCTCCAGTATAGCTAAAACAATTTAAAATACTTTTTCCTTTAGATAAAGACCCAATTAAACTTCTCATTTCTCTTTGGTCCAAATAAAATCCTGTTTTATGCGAATGCTCAAAATCTATTTCGAATTTAATTCCATTTTCCATAACTGTGGTTTTCAAATTATGGTTTTTATCTTTAGTCCACAAAATCTTTTCAGAGTTTTCTAAACCTTCTTGTTTACGAGATGGCATATTGGATTTTTCGTAAATCATTCTAATTTCATCTCCACTTATTTCTGCAAGCATTTTAATAATTTTATTCTTTAATTTTTCTAAACCTAAAGTACCTATTTGTATAACTAAAACATCTGCATATTTATCTACAATTAAACCTGGAACATAATCTGCCTCGCCGTTAATTACTCTATAACAATTTGTTTCATCCACATTAAAAAGTTTCTTTCTAAGCTCAAAAGCACTTTTTATATTTTGCCTTAAAGAAACTAACGGATCTTCTTCGGAAAAGTTAATCATTCTTCCTGCAAGAGAAGTTTGGTCGTTAAAATATCCGTGCCCTAATACTTTATTATCGTTAGATCTAACCTGCACAATTTCGCCATTATCAAAGTTTTCAGGGAACTTTTTAATAGCTCCAGAAAATATCCAATGGTTCATTCTCCTAATTGGTCCTTCTTTTCCTCTTTGTAGATATAAAACTTTCATATATCAATATTAACATCTTTAAGAGGTATAATCAGTTATCAACTATGAATATCGACAAAGAAAACCTAGAAAACTCAATATTAATAAGCAGAAATAAGAAATATGCCAATATTATCGATATATCCTTAAATAATATTCAGTTTTTTAGGAAGTTTTCTAATATTGAACTTTCTCTTTTTATT
>Ga0163154_10000807_pt1 | contig 48774 bp, 40 predicted proteins | sample OliLakLV19MP9P1_FD_148649 | JGI IMG/M metagenome (GOLD analysis project Ga0163154, IMG submission 148649) | Freshwater microbial mat bacterial communities from Lake Vanda, McMurdo Dry Valleys, Antarctica - Oligotrophic Lake LV.19.MP9.P1 | ecosystem: Environmental > Aquatic > Freshwater > Lake >...
GTTCTTGGGGGTCTTTGGTTGCGGGCCAAGTGAAGGGTGAGGGGGGCGCGGTCGGGGTCGGCTGGCGGCTGGCAAGGCGGGTCGGCGTGCGGAGGGTCTGCCAGCCCGTCGGGGTGAAGCGGATGTCGCGTAGGATTAGGCCGGGGAGTTGGGCCAAGAGTTTGCGGCGGATTAGTTCGCGCTCGTAGGTCAACTGCTGTGCCCAGATGCCATCTACTGTTGCGACCCAGAGGATACCCTCGCTGATGCGCTGGGGTTGACATTGACGGGACAAACCTGGACCTACACAACTAGCCCAGGCTTCGAGGACGCGCAGAAATTGTTTCGCCTTGCGCCATTCGGGACCTTGTTGGAGACTTTGGAGGACTTGGGCGACGGGGACGATACGGGCCATTTAACTGAACCGGGCTTGGTGCCAGGTCCAAGCGGTCTGGATGATTACTTCTAGCGCGTCATATTCGGGCGACCATTTTAATAGACTGCGAATCCGTTCACTACTGCCCACTAGCACGGCTGGGTCTCCGGCGCGACGGGTCCCGAACTCGACTGGAATTTTGCGTCCCGTAACGGCTTCTGTCGTCGTAATGACTTCTTGGACGGAGAACCCGTTACCGTTGCCCAGGTTGAGACATAGACTCTTGCCGCCTGCCAATAGGTATTGCAAGCCGAGGACATGGGCTTGGGCCAAATCGTTGACATGGATGTAATCACGGACACAGGTACCGTCGGGGGTCGGGTAATCAGTGCCGAAGACCGTAATGTGTGGACGGCGACCCAGGGCCACATCAAGCACCAAGGGAATGAGGTGGGTTTCTGGGTTGTGGTCCTCGCCAATCCCCCCCGCCGGGTCCGCGCCGGCTGCATTGAAGTAGCGCAGCGCAATGTACTGGAGACCCATGGCCCGCTGAGTATCTTGCAGGATGCGCTCCACCATCAGTTTGCCCATCCCGTAGGGGTTAATCGGGTTTTGGGGGTGGTCCTCGGTCAAGGGTAAGAACTGGGGTTCGCCGTAGGTGGCACAGGTGGAGGAGAAGATGATATTTCCTACCCCGGCTTGGGTCATCGCCTCAATTAAGTTCAAAGTGCTCGCGACGTTGTTGCGGTAATACTTGAGCGGTTGCTGAACCGACTCGCCTACGTAGGTGAAGGCCGCGAAATGGACGACGCCCACAAACTGATGTTGTTGGAAGAGTTGGTCTAAGAAAGGACGATCCTGGAGGTCGCCCACCACTAGACTGGCGGGGTCCACAAAGTCCCGGTGTCCGTACACCAAACTATCGAGCACCACTGGCGTGAACCCAGCTTGTTTGAGGGCCCGGACTGTGTGTGAACCGATATACCCCGCTCCGCCCGTCACCAATACTTTCATGTCTGTCCTGTGCGCGTCATCCTATACAGGCTATACCCAGCGAGCATTAAAGTAATGTTCCCCAAGAGCGTCATCGCCCCTTGGAGACGCCCCAGCCAAGCCAGCGCGGGCGTATTGTCGAAATAATGCCAGACCACCACCGCCATTGCTCCCACCAGAGCCGGAAGCATCCCCCAAGCCAAGTGTTTCCAGGCCGGATTCTGGGTCCGTTCACCGTACTGCCAAATCAAAGCGAGGGCCACAATCCATTCCAGGATGCTAGAGATGTGAATTACCCAGGTGGGGAAGGAGAGCGCGTTCATCTCCATAGCATAGGCCCCTCCACCCCCTATGGCTGCTCCGGTACGGATTTTAGTAGCCACTGATGCGGCTTCTGAGGGGTTGGACTTGCAAAATTATTGCTCTCGGCTCATTCACGACGAGATTCCCTGGAATCCAAATCGGATGGAGCAGCGCAACGGGGAGTTGTTTTCAGGGACCGCCCTGGCTTAAAGTTAATCGCTACTCATCCCACAGATCATGGCAAAACTCCGGGTCGGTATCCTTTTCGGCGGCAAATCAGCAGAACACGAGGTCTCCCTCCAGTCTGCCCGCAATATTATTCAGGCGATGGACCCCGTCCGCTATGAAGTCATCCCCTTAGCCATTGCCAAGACCGGACAGTGGTACCTCAACCACCAAGCCCAAGCCCTCCTCCATGGGACCCTTCCAGCCCTGCCCGCCCCCCAAGAAACCGCCTTACTCAACCTGAATTGGAGCGAAAAAGCTCTGGATGTCGTCTTCCCAGTCCTCCACGGACCCCTGGGGGAAGATGGCACAGTCCAGGGCCTCTTGAAACTCGCCAACGTTCCTTTCGTCGGGTCGGGGGTATTGGGGTCGGCGGTGGGGATGGATAAAGATGTGATGAAACGTCTGTTGCGGGATGCTCACCTACCCGTGGGCCGCTTCCTGGTTTTTCGGCAGCGGGACCTCCCACAACTCCAGTTTGAGACCCTAGCCGCTAGTCTGGGGAGTCCGTTTTTCGTCAAACCTGCTAACCTCGGCTCCTCCGTCGGGGTCCATCGAGTTGAGGATGCTAGCCAATGCCAAGCCGCCCTCCGCGATGCCTTCAGCTATGACCACAAAATCCTGGTCGAAGCCAACATCCCCGGTCGTGAGATTGAATGCGCGGTCTTGGGCAATGAAGACCCCCGTGCCTCCGTTCCCGGTGAGGTCATCCCCAGCCACGACTTCTATTCCTATGCCGCTAAGTACCTCGATGAAAAGGGAGCCCGTCTGGAGATCCCGGCCCGTCTGTCCCCCCTCGTCACTGCCCGAGTCCAAGAACTCGCTATCGCAACATTTGAGGTATTGGGGTGTGAAGGATTAGCGCGGGTAGATTTCTTTGTGCAAGCAGATGGGGCGGTGTTTGTTAACGAGATCAATACCCTACCTGGTTTCACCGCCATCAGTATGTATCCGAAACTTTGGGAAGCCAGTGGAATTAGCTACCCCGACTTGATTGACCAGTTAATCCAGTTAGCCCGAGAACGCTTTACCCGCGACCAAAAACTCCAAACTTCTTTCGGGCCGTAGCTTCTGATCGAGAGCTTATTCAATCGGACCACCCTGAGGTAAATCCATGACTACACCGCGCTTAGTTTCGATCCAAGTGGGCCTACCCCGGCAACTGGGCGATGCTCAAGACCCCCTAGACCCGCCCTGGGAGACAGGTTTTTTCAAAGTTCCGATTCCGGGGCCAGTCTGGGTGAGTCAGACCCAGATGGCGGGTGATGGACAGGCCGATTTGACGGTCCATGGCGGTCCTGACAAAGCAATCCTGGCCTACGCCACCGCCCACTATCCCCTCTGGCAAGCTGAACTGGACAAACCGGAGATGGCCTATGGGGCTTTTGGTGAGAACCTGACGATGGAAGGACAGACGGAGACCACCGTTTGTATCGGGGACACCTATCAACTCGGTAGGGTCCATTTTCAAGTCTCCCAACCCCGCCAACCCTGCTGGAAACTCGCCCGTCGCTGGCAGCAAAAAGACCTCCCGGCGCGGGTCGTGAAGACTGGGCGTTCCGGTTGGTACTTGCGGGTCTTGATCCCTGGTGAAGTCACTGTGGGTGCCGCGCTGCAACTGGTGGAGCGGCCCTATCCCCAGTGGTCCGTGGCCCAAGTCGGTGCCATCCTAAACGGCCTCAACCGCGACCCCCAGACGGTGACTGCACTAGCCCAATGCACCCTGCTGGCGGCGAATTGGCGAGAGCGGCTGGCCCGGATGAGCGGGTCCTAGCGGTCCCACATCCGCCGAAAAGCGCCACTGACCGCTTGGGCAAAATCCACACCATCCCCTAGGGGCGAATTTAATAACCGCCCTCTTAGCTCGACGCGTAAATGGGCCAATCCCGCCCGGTCCTGGGCCAGCGACACCGCGCACTGCACATATTCCTCAGGCGTCCTAGCCACGGGCAAGGCCAACGCCTGCATCAAGGACAACCCCACCCGCGCCGCTGTACGCTCACCCACCAAGGTCACGACGGGTACCCCAGAGCTCAGAGCCTCAAAGGTCGTCGTCGTCCCGTGGTAAGGGAAGGTATCTAGTGCGATATCCACCTGTTGATAGCACCCGAGGTGGGCAGCGGTCGTCGGCTGATGACCGAGGAAGACCACCCGTTGCGGGGCCACCCCCCGCTCCTCTAACTCAATCAGCAACCGTTGCCGGATGCCGGGGTTCGCCAACTGCCAGGATTTGAGTAGGAGCCGACTGTCGGGGACGGCTTGGAGGACTTTAGCCCAGAGTATCAAGGTTGCTGGGGTGGCCTTAATCAAGTTATTGAAGGAGCCAAAGGTGATGTAACCCTTAGTCAGACAGGGCAGGGGTCCCACTGGGGGCGCGTCTGAGGGGAGAGCATAACAGTGGGCGGGGCGGGGTAAGTTCCAGACTTGCTCGCTACTGTATTCCGGGGTCCCTGGTGGGGTCAGCCAGGGGTCAGAGAGCCGGTAATCCATCTCCTGTAAACCCGTACTACCGGGGAAGCCCAACCAGGTAACTTGGACCGGGGCTGGTTTGCGGGCAAAGACAGGTAAGCGATTCCAGGCAGTATGTCCAGCGAGGTCCACCAGAATATCAATGTCATCCTGTTGAATGAGAGCCGCCATCTGGTCATCGCTCAGGCCCACTGTGCTCTGCCAATGGTCGACCAGACTCCGTAGACGGGCGGTCATCCCATCGGGCTTTTTGACTTGAGCATAGGCAAAAAACTCAAACTCGGCGCGGTCATAATGGGTAAAAAGGGGCAGCAGGAACCAAGCACAGGCGTGTTGATAGAAGTCGGGGCTGACATAGCCCACCCGCAAGCGTTTATGGGGAACAGAGGGGTTAAGTTTGAGCCGGGGCAGGTCAGCACAGGCCCTCTGAAAATTCGCTAGGGCTATTTGCCATTGCTGGGGGTCTAGGTCGGTTTGATATTGCAGGTTGAGTAGGTAGTTATCGTGGGGGATGGTCCAGCGGGGTTTGAGGGCGATGGCCTGTTGGTAATGGTGGTTGGCCTCGCTCAGCTTGCCTTGCAGTTGTAGGACCCCGGCGAGACTGTTGTGAGCCTCGGCAGAATCAGGCTGGTGGTCAATGGCCTTCTGGAAACTTACCGCCGCCTCATCCAGACTGCCCCGCGTATTCAGGGCCACGCCCAGGTTGTAGTGCAACTGTGCGTCTTTTGGCTGGAGGGCAGCCGCTCGGGCGATTAACTGGACACCCTGATTCAGGTCTCCCAACTGTTGGTAAATTATCCCCAAGAGGTGAAGAGCAGTGGGCTGGTCAGGATGGGTCTGGAGAACTTTGAGGTAGCTGTCTCGCGCCTGGGTTAAATTTCCCTCCCGGCTTTGCCGCGCGGCCTGGTCCAAAGCTTGTTGTAGCTCATGCTGCGTTGGCTTACCGAAACCCTTGGCTTTTTTCATTGCGTCTCTCGATCGTCCAGCGCAAAAAGGCAACTAATCTATTCGCATGATAATCAAAGGTGAACTAGTCCCATTAACGAGACCAGTGGTGGAGTGTGACAAAATTGCCATAGGCTATGAGCACCTGCTGGACCGTCACGGCTACTTCATGCAGTTGGGGTTTAGGTCGCAGCCAGCCTAGCGCGGGAAAATCTTAGGGATGGACAAAATTTAGATGCGTTTGTCCTGCTGTTGAGTTCCAGTATGACAGTGAAGACAGCAATGAGTAGTACAATGTGGGCACTCTACCTGCTGCTGAGTAGCCCATAAGCTCTATCCAGCAGACCCTCTTACCTCAAGCTCTTGGCGTCAATCATGCTGTTGAAACACAAACTCCTAGGTTATTCTTCATGAAAAAGTTCGACTACACACAAGATTTTGTATCAATTAATTTTCGGAAACATCCAGAGTTGTATCAGATTGGTAAAGGTGAACAGGGCGTGTTGCTTATTCAACCCTATAAAAATGAAATTTTACCCTATTGGAAATTTAAGACTCCAGAGATTGCGTTACAATCTGCTCGAAAAATTCACACTTTGTTTCTTGAGTACAAAGCACAGGGCGATTTTGTGGGTATGGATATGGCAAGAAAGTTTTTACAAATGGGCTATACCCGCTCCCGTCGTTATGCAAACCATAAATCAGGACATAAGTACGACAAAGTTACTAAAAATATACTTCCTCGTCAAGAAGACCCGCTCAAAGCTGAATCTGCAAAGATTTTTCAGGGCTATTGGCAATTAGCTAAGTCCGATCCAGTGTATGTAATGCTTACCGCCGCTCATCGCCAAAGCGATGAATGAATCAAGAAGGATTAAATAGTTTTCGATGCATAAACTAAAATTAGCTTGCTTAGTCTGTTGGCATAACAAGTATCATAATTATGTACCTCTAACCTAAGATAGAAGATAAAGATAAGCTTGTTTTTTATATTAAGCAGGTGTGTTTCATCGCTGGGCCGACCGCAGGAAGCAGGCACTTTGTGTGCCAGCAGCCCTACGCGCTCAAAAAAATGCACTTCTAAACTGGTTAAAAAGCCGCATCTTCAAGAGGGGGAAACCGTGAGTGAACAAACCAAAGACCAAAGCTTAGAGACCTACCGCAAGGATGCGGGGGACAAGATGACTACCGATGACGGACATTTCATTAGTAGTACCGATGATTCTCTCAAAGCAGGTTCACGCGGACCGACGCTCTTAGAAGATTTTCACTTTCAAGAAAAATTGTCTAGCTTTGACCGCGAACGTATTCCAGAACGGGTGGTTCATGCCCGGGGTGCAGGTGCTCACGGCTATTTTCAGCCCTATGCAAGTATGGTCGAGTTTACGAAAGCTAAATTTTTGCAAGACCCGGCGGTAAAAACCCCTGTTTTTGTCCGATTCTCGACCGTGGGTGGTTCACGGGGTTCCGCCGATAGTGTGCGGGATGTACGCGGCTTTTCCGTCAAGTTTTACACTGAAGATGGTAACTATGACCTTGTCGGTAATAACATCCCAGTCTTCTTCATTCAGGATGCGATCAAATTTCCTGACCTTGTGCATGCTATCAAGCCCGAACCCGATCACGAAATTCCCCAGGCTTCTACCGCTCATCCGAGCTTTTGGGATTTTATCTCGCTCATACCAGAATCAATGCACATGATCATGTGGCTATTATCAGACCGCACGCTCCCCAGAAACTTCCGCATGATGCAGGGGTTTGGTATCCATACCTTTCGCTGGATCAATGCTCAAGGTAAATCTCGTTTCATCAAGTATCATTGGAAACCCTTACTGGGAGTCCACTCGAACGTATTTGATGAAGCGCAAAAGCTGGCTGGTAAAGACCCCGATTTTCATCGGCGAGATTTATGGAACTCCATTGAGCAAGGCGTTGGCCCAGAATATGAGCTGGGTGTACAGATCATTGAGGAAGAGGATGAGTTCAAATTTGGGTTTGATATTTTGGACTCCACCAAACTGATCCCCGAAGAACTAGTTCCAGTCCAACCGATTGGCAAAATGACACTGAACCGGAATCCTGATAACTTCTTTGCAGAGACTGAGCAAGTGGCCTTCCGGCCTTCTAATGTTGTTTCTGGAGTTGACTTTAGTGATGACCCCTTACTCCAGGGTCGGCTTTCCTCCTATCACGATACGCAGGTCTATCGTCTCGGTAGTCCTAATTTTATCCATCTGCCCATTAACCGTCCAGTGTGTCCCTTTCACAACAACCATCAAGATGGGCCTATGCAAATGCAAGTAAAGACTAGTCGAGTCAATTACTCCCCCAATTCGCTAGGTAATAATCAACCGGCTCCTGTGCCAGAGGCAGAGGGCGGCTTTGTCCATTACTCAGAGCGCGTGGAAGGTCACAAGATTCGTGAGCGCAGTCCTAGTTTTGCCGACCACTTTAGTCAGGCAACCCTTTTCTGGAACAGTCTTTCAGTACCCGAAAAAGACCATCTTGTGGGGGCAGCTCGTTTTGAGCTAGGCAAAGTGAAGGAGAAAACGGTTCAACAACGAATGGTAGCTCGCTTTAATGAGGTCGACCACGAACTCGCTGAACGGATTGCTGAAGGTTTGGGTCTGTCCGCCCCGGCTGCCACAGAAACTGCCAATCATGGTCAAAAATCAGCCGCGCTCAGTCAAGAAAACACGACTAAAACGGCAAAGGGTCGTAAAGTAGCGATTTTGGCCGCTTCTGGGGTTTGTTATTCCGACCTCACCAGCCTCAAGCAAGCCCTGAATTCACAAGGTGTGGACTGTGAGGTGGTATCAATTTTGGGTGGAACGATCAAGAGTACCGGAGGCCCAGAAGTTGAAGTACAGCAAACTTTTTTGACCGCTGCTTCCGTGATGTTTGATGCCATCTACGTACCGGGTGGTAGTGAGAGTCTGACTGCCCTAAAAATGAATGTGGATGCACTGCAATTCATTTACGAAGCCTATAGGCACTACAAACCCATTGCGGCGAATGGAAAGGGCGTCAATCTTTTAATCCAGGCCGGAATCAAAGGCATTGACTTGAATAGCCCAGTGCCGATAGCGTTAGGAATCGTCACTGGTCACGAAGCCTCTAATTCTTTTACGCACAACTTCCTGGCAGCCATCAAAGCACATCGCCACTGGTCGCGTTTTGAAGCATTGGCAGACTAGCTTGTCTACACAATTTTGTCCAAAGAAGCACCACTCCACTGTATACTACTGGAGGGACTCCAGGTAATTCATGACCTCTGACTCGTTCGATCCTAACGGTACACCTGAAGCCATTGCTTCGAGTTACCCGCAAGGACAGACCTCTGACCGTATCTCGGCACTGGATCAGCCTGCCAAAACCGACGCGCCCTTTCCAGTGGTGGGGATTGCGGCATCTGCTGGGGGACTGGAGGCATTTAGAGAACTGCTCCGCCACTTGCCGATCGATACGGGCATGGCGTTTGTGCTGATTCAGCATCTATCGCCCGACCACGAAAGTCTGCTATCCGAAATTTTGGGCAGAGTAACCACCATGCCTGTGCATCAAGTGCGAGACCGAATGATGGTCGAGCCAAACGAGATCTATGTAATTCCGCCCAATACCCAAATGGCCCTAGTAGAGGGAATGCTGCATCTTGCTCCCCGCCAGAAAGACCACGGTAAATATATGCCGGGCGATATCTTTTTTGAGTCCTTAGCCATCGATCGCGGCACTAAAGCGATCGCTGTCGTGTTGTCAGGTTCAGATGGCGATGGTTCCATGGGGTTGAAAGCAGTCAAAGTGGTGGGCGGCGTGACGTTTGCTCAAAGTCACCAGACGGCAGCCTTTGACAGTATGCCGCATAACGCTATTGCCACTGGCAATGTGGATTTTGTGCTATCGCCCAAAGCTATCGCCAAAGAGCTGGTACGTCTGAGTCGCAGTCCCTTTCTGTTTCACCCAGGGCCGCTGCTGGTAGTGAAAGAATTGCCACCCGCACCAGAGGATGCGTTAACCATCATTTTTGCCCTCCTGCGGACGAGGACTGGCATTGACTTTACCTACTACAAATCCTCTACTTTAGATCGCCGCATTCAGCGGCGGATGCTGCTGCATAACCTCGAAAACCTGGAGGAATACGCCCATTATCTGCAAGCGCATCCAGATGAAGTGCAAATGCTGTATGAAGAAATTCTGATTCACATTACCAGTTTCTTTCGTGACCCCCAGGTCTTTGAACAATTGAAGGCGCAGGTTTTTCCCACAATTAGCCAGCATAAATCGAGTGATATGCCGATCCGGATTTGGATCGCCGGCTGCTCCACCGGGGAAGAAGCTTACTCGATCGCCATGTGCTTATTAGAGTTTTTCGATGACAAGGCGGTCATTCCACCGATCCAAATTTTTGCCACCGACATCAGCGAAGCCGCCATCAGCAGAGCCAGGTCAGGCTTTTTCTTCGAGAGCCAGATGTCAGCCGTTTCACCAGAACGCCAAAGCCGGTTCTTTATCGCCCTGGCAGAAGGTGGCTATCGAATTAGCAGTGTTGTCCGCGAACTGTGTGTATTTGCCAAGCATAACTTGGGCGGCGACCCACCCTTCTCCAATCTTGATCTGATTAGCTGCCGCAACGTGCTGATCTATCTAGCAGATTCGCTCCAAGAGTGTATTATGTCGCTGTTTCATTACAGTCTCAATGAAACGGGCTTAATGCTGCTGGGCCAGTCCGAAAGCGTCAAAACCTCCTCAGCCTTGTTTACGGTAGTGGATGAAGCCTGCAAAATCTATGCCAGAAAAGCAACCCTGACTCGTTCCATCTTTTCGTTTATGCCAAGTACGCAAAGCGTTTCTAGCCTCAAAAGGCAACCGCAAGGCCCTAGAAGCCTCGCCCTGCCCTTTGATTTAGCGCGAGAAGTGGATCGATGGATCTCAAATCACTACGCACCAGTGGCGATCGTGGTGGATGACCAGATGCAGATTGTCCAAATGCGCGGCGACCTCGACCCCTACCTCAAACTGACGCCTGGCACTACGGAGCTAAACCTGCTGCTGATGGCACGCGAAGGCTTAGCGATCGCGCTACGCACCGCAATTCACCAGGCGCAGAACCAAAACGCCCCGGTGCGCCAGGCACAAATTGAGCTGGCAGCGGGTGAGCGATTAGTGCCAAACGCCACGGCGAAGGAACCGCTTCGGCTCAATCTAGAAGTGATCCCATTTCGTCCAGCGATGGCGGATACGCGCTATTTTTTAGTGTTTTTGGAGGCAGTTTCACCGCAGGTGTCCCTCAGCCCAGCGACGGTAGGAAACCTGGAGCTTGGGGGGCTAGAGCGGGAGCTAGTGCAGCTGCGGCAAGCGCTGGCCGCCGCCATCCAACGCGAACTCTCGGCTCAAGCCCATCTGCAAGTGATCATTCAGGAGCAAAACCAGCTCAACCAAAACCTGCGCGTGGCGAACGAAGAAATCTTGTCGAGCAACGAGGAACTGCAAAGCACCAATGAAGAGCTGCAAACGGCGAAAGAAGAGATTCAAGCCACCAATGAAGAACTCTCGACCACCAACGACGAACTGCGCAGCCGCAATCTGCAACAAAACCGCGACAATAGCGATCTCAACAACTTTCTTGCCAGCATTAGTGTGCCGATTGTCATGCTCACGAACGAGTTGAGGATTCGCCGCTTTACACCGACTGCTCAGCGACTGTTCAATTTTATTCCCACCGATGTCGGACGACCGTTTAGCGATCTCCACGCCAATTTTGACATTTCCCGACTAGAACCCATGATTTTAGAGGTGCTAGAAACGCTCAACACGCAAGAACAGGAAATTCAAACGCAAGCAGGTTATTGGTACAGTCTGCGCATTCGTCCCTATCGCACCACCGAAAACCAAATTGATGGCGTGACGCTGGTGTTTGTGGATATTGACGTGCTCAAACGCCATGCCGCCACCCTAGAGGCCGCTCGCAACTATGCGGAAACGATCGTCGAGACTGTGCAAATTCCGCTGGTCGTGCTCGATGCCGAGCTGCGGGTGCAGACGGCTAATCGCTCGTGCTACGAGGTATTTCAGGTGTCTGAGGTGGAAACCGGTCGCCCTCTTATATTCGAGCTAGGCAACGGGCAATGGAACATCCCCCAACTGCGCTCGATTTTGACAGCAATCCTAACCAATATGAGTCAGGTACAGAATGTTGAGGTGGATCATTATTTTGAGCAGATTGGGCAAAAGACCCTGCTGATCAATGCTTGCAAGCTGAACCAAGCCGACAACGCTGACATGATTTTGCTGCAGCTCGAAGACATCAGTGAGCGCAAGCAGTTTGAAACAGAGCGATCGCGCCTCCTCACGCAAGAGCAAATCGCCCGTCAACAGGCAGAAGCTGCCAATCGAGCCAAAGATGAGTTTCTCGCCAACCTCTCCCACGAACTCCGCAACCCGCTGAATACGATGCTGGGCTGGGCGCAACTGCTCCGCGCCGGCACCCTCAACGAAGCGACAGTGGCGCGGGCTTTAGAAGTGATTGAACAGAGTGCCAAGGCGCAATCGCAGTTAATTGAAGATATTTTAGATACCTCTCGCATTGTCAGCGGTAAGCTCAAGCTCAGCACGCGCCCGGTTGATCTGGACTTAGTGGTGCAAGCGGCGATCTACATTGTTCAATTGTCAGCAGAAGCAAAAAATATTCAGCTTGTGGCATCGTTGAGTTCGACGACCGTGATGGGTGACGCTGATCGCTTGCAGCAAGTGCTGTGGAATCTACTCACAAACGCCATCAAGTTTACGCCTGCGGGTGGACGGGTTGAGGTGAAGTTAGAGAGTTCTCAGTTACCAGATCCAACTCAAAATTCCTACGCCGTTATTACCATCAGTGACACAGGGCAAGGCATTCAAGCCGACTTGTTGCCGCATATTTTCGAGCGATTCCGTCAGGGTGATTCCAGCACCACCAAAGCCAGTCAAGGGCTAGGCTTGGGCTTGGCGATCGTGCAGCATCTCGTTGAGCTACACGGGGGCACGGTGCAAGCAGAGAGTCCGGGTGCAGGACAAGGCGCGACGCTGACCGTGCAGTTGCCCTTGCACGCCCCAACCTCGCCGCCGATAGCACCGACCTTGCCCGTCTCGCCGGAGCCCCCTGATCTGGCAGGCTTGCGGATTCTGGCGGTGGATGATCAGGTCGATGCGCTGGAACTATTGAAGTTTACGCTGGAAGATTACGGGGCAGCAGTGCTGACCGTGACGACTGCCAGAGACGCAATTGCCGCTCTCAGCGCCAGCCGCTATGATCTGCTGATTTCGGATATCGGCATGCCAGGGGAAGATGGCTACTTCCTGATTCGACAAATTCGATCGCTTAGTGCTAAAGCCGGAGGACAAATTCCCGCGATCGCCCTAACTGGCTACGGGGGTGAGGTAGAACAACAGCGGGCGATGGAGGCGGGGTTTCAAACCTGCGTGACGAAGCCCGTTGAGCTTAGACAACTAGCCTGGATGATGGTCAATCTGGCTAAAGGACGTTAATTTGTGCGGGGTCTTTGCGCTCACATCCGCCTGTAATTCTGTCTGGAGCTAGAGGTATAAAAATAGCGTTTCCAAAATAGTAGAAGGTGTACTTGAGGGGACGATGATGGCGATCCATATCCGACGCGATTTGATGTACGCGATTCTTTCTCATATTCAAGGTCTGGATGAATCTGATCTAGAACCCATCCCCAGCCTATCGGAGCGCGATTTTGGTCATCTGAACGCGACCCCAGCCGAGGTTATTGGGCATATGGACTACCTCTATCAGCAGGGCTGTTTCCGGGGCGTATTTGAGCGGGGTTCCTACGGTGACCGTGAGCTTGAAGTGGGTTCCTTCAACCATCCCCCCGATATCATCAAGGACATCAACGGCCCAGACCTACCCCCAGACAAGATTGAAGCCGCCCCAGACCCCAAGGATGTGATCCCGATTGACGGAGCGATTGATGTAGAACATGTCCGGCTTACCGTTGCGGGACGGCATCTACTCGCTGACCTCACCAAAGAACAGCCCGCTCCCGAACCTTCCCGGCTAGCTTAGGTTCTTGCCCCCTACCCCCAGCCCCCACGTGCAGGGTAGGGGAGCAAGAATAGTAGTCTCTTCTGTCTTCTGCTTTACCTCTTCTGCCTTGGTCCCCCACGAGGTGGGGCGGAGGGGCCTTCTTAACCGTTACCCTAGCAGAATCTCTAGTGGATTCCCTGTGCGTACTCGCTTCTACAAACCGCGCCCCCTCCTGTTCCCCTGGCCCCTCGAATGGTTGCTCTATTTGGTCGCTACCTTCTATATGCTCTTGATCATTTTTGACCTGAGCTACCTCTCCTTACGAACGTTTTACCTGACTAACCCATACCTCAACCTTACGACTATGGTCCAACGCTACGATCCGATTAAGGGGGCTGAACCCCATTGGATTAATGAGCGATATCTCGACACCGCCCAAGCCACAATTGACCGCTTCCGGGCTGACCCCCAGGACCCAGGATTGGCTGAATTGCTATTGAGTTTACGGGTCCAGAGTCAGACTTTAATTGACACTGATCCCTACGCGCGGGTGGGTAAGACGGGTTTATTGGAGAAGCTCAAGAACCGAATTCGTGAACGAATGAATACTGAGAGTTCTACCCAGTCTTTCCAGCAGTTTTGGACGCGCCAGTATCTTTCAGAGAATAGTATTCGTTTTTATGAAGAGCAACTCGAACCTTTGCTTGGGGCCAATTACTACCGCGATTACGGCGAAGATGGCGAGTTCATTGACCATTTCTGGCAAATTGATTTATATTTCATCGGGTTTTTTGCTCTGGAGTTGGTTCTACGGATAATTTACATGGCACGGGTCAAACGGATTACGCTTGGTGAAGCCTTGGGAGAGCGTTGGTATGACCTGCTCTGGTTAATTCCGGCACCGGGCTATCTCGTCCACTGGCCCTGGTTGCGGTTGATTCGTTTCATTCCTTACGCGGTGCGTTCAGACCAACTGGGTACACCCTTTGACCGGGTGGTAGATTATTTCAATCGACAATACACGAGCTATCTCGCTAACCGGGTTACGGATTTGGTGATTGTGAATATCATCAGTAATCTGGAAGATGCGATCCGTACGCTCGACACCCAGACCCTCTTACGAATGACAGACAGTCAACCGGAGAGCCGGACCGGACGACAATGGGAACAACTCTTTAAACGGCAGAGTCACGCCATCATCCACCGTGTCCTACCTGATATCGAAACCGAACTCGTCCAACTCTTGCAACACACGATTTTAAACGCGCTCAAACAAGCTCCCGGTCATCAACTCGTCGTGCCGCTAGTCGAGAACAACTTGAAACAATCGCTCCACAGTATCTATGGCACCCTCCTCACTAACCTCCAGGCTCCCGACCGCCCCGACCCCGCCGCCCAAGCCCTGACTGAGCAACTCGTCCATAAACTCAGCCTCAAGCTCACCGCCGAGCTCCAGGCTGAACATACCGTTGAAGATGTACAGGATGTCTTGATTGCCATGCTCGAAGACGTGAAACGCAGCTACATCGCGCCGACAGTGGCGACGGTTGTTGACCCGCGTACGGACCTAGCGCGGCGGTAACAGAAACTCACCCCGCACTGAGTGGTTTATGCCATGGGTAGGAGGTTGACGACTGACCAAGCGAGTTAAATTGAGCTAAGGAACCTTACGGAAGTGCACTATGCAACTTAAACCCATCAACGAACAGGTGGCGGTTATTGTCGGAGCCTCCAGTGGGATCGGACGGGAGACCGCCCGTCAGTTTGCCCAGGGGGGAGCCAAAGTGGTAGTGGCAGCCCGGACTCAGAGCGCACTTGATTCATTGGTAGATGAGATTAAAACCGCCGGGGGCGAAGCGGTTGCTGTGGTTTGTGATGTTAGCGAGTTTGACCAAGTGAAAGAAGTCGCCCAACAAACTCTTCAAGTTTATGGACGCATGGATACTTGGGTCCATGCAGCGGCGATTGGGATGTTCGCGCCCTTTGCAGAGATTAGCCCCGAGGAATTTAAGCGGGTGATGGATGTCAACCTAATGGGTCAAGCTCATGGGCTATGGGCGGCCCTACCCCACTTGAAACACGGCGGGTCTTTCATCAGTGTCTCTTCCGTGGAGGGCCGCCGCGCTCTGCCCCTCCAGAGTCCCTATTCTGCCTCCAAACACGCCCTCGAAGGTCTGTTGGAATCGGTACGCGTGGAACTCGCCCATAGTGGTAGCCCGGTGAACCTGACGAGCATTCTCCCGGCAACGATTAACACCCCTTTTTATAACAAGGCCCGCACTAAGCTTGGGGTCAAACCGACTGGCGTACCGCCTTATTACCAGCCCAGCGTGGTCGCTGAAGCTATCCTCCACGCCGCCCAACACCCGCACCGGGAGCTAATTGTCGGTGATGTGGGCCGGGTGCTGGACGGGATGCAAAAGCTCTCGCCCTCCCTAGTAGATAGCCTCCTGGTGGCGATTGGTTTTGTCGGTCAGCGTACTAACGAACCCAAACCCGAATCCGTGCCCGATGGACTCTTTGAGCCGATTGAGGGCTATGACCGGGCCGAGGGTGATTATGGAAACTTGACCATCCCTAGTGTGTTAGAAGTTTTGGACCGTCAACCGATTGCTAAGGCGTTGACTGGGGCGGCTTTAGGAGCGGTGGCTCTATTCTTGGTCGCCCGCGCTGCTCGTTCTATTGATGCGTAGTATTCAACAGGTTGCACGGACAGCTTTTGGGTACAAACAACTGCGCTCGGGTCAAAAGCCTGCCATTGAGTCCGTCCTTAAGGGGCAGGACTTACGCAAAGAGACGGGTGATGATAGCCGATGTTCGTCAGAACCCTGGCTGAGACTCCTCGCCAAGCACCGGTTACCCACAGGGTGGCACCTTGCCCCTTTAAGCCCGGAGGGGGTCCAAGAGGCGGCTCACAGCGGTTTTTTAACGAGCAGAAGCCATAACCAGTAAGGCTAAAGTGCCAGCCAGCGGCTCACTCTGGCTCCTCCAGACTTTGTTTTTTCTGATGCAAAGTGCGATGGCTATTTCTTCCTTAGGGGCTATCGGCTGTGCGTAAGTCTTGTTATATTTAATTACAAAAAAAGGGGCCGACTTAGTAAGCCCCCAATCCCAAATCTCATTCAGACATTCCGGTTAGAAAACTCCTCTTTGTTCCAGTCCAACTCCAACCGTTCGAGTAATTGCTGGGCCTGTTCGTAGTTGAGCGTAATCAGGTCAGCACTGTTGCGGTAGGTTTTGGCGAAGTTGTCCCAGTAGAACTGATTGAGGATGACCAACGCCCGGAGTCGGTCAGTATAGGTAAAGACCCCAATCCGGTCCAACTGCTCAGGGGTAATACTCTGCATCAGCGTACAAATCCCGGCATCACTTCAGCACTTGTAAATAGCCCATAACTGCCCCGCCGCTGTAACGCCACGCCCGCCTTGAGGTAGCCAAAGGCCGGACCACAGACATTAGCTGCCATGGAGGTCTCATCGCCCAAGGTGAAGGTATGAGTCGCTGTGCGCCCCTCGAAGGTCCGCCCGGTCACTTGGACATTGGTGCTGAGGGGCTTCTTGGGGTTACGGGTGTCCACTACCCCGCCCACGGTCACTTGGTCCCGTGAACAGATCCCCAACCGTTCCAGTAGGATGTCATCGGCGTGTTCCATGTTCTCTAGGTGCAGTAGGCCGCCCGTCCGGGCCAGTAGTTGTTCCACCTCAGCGTCACTCATGGCCCGGGCCTGCTCTAGGGTGTAATCCGGCAGGTGTCCGATATCTTCACGGATCGTCGAACGGTACTGTTCCCAGGACGCAATCCCCACCCCAAAGGTGATTTTGACGGTCAATACCTCCGCGAAACTCTGACTCGCGAGCACCGCCGCCGCCGTCAAAAGCCCCGGTGTCGCTCCGCAACCCGTGAGGTAGGTAATCCCCGTCTGCTGGAGTGCTGGGTGTAAAAGTAAAAGTTGCTCCACGGCACTGGTGCGCTTAATTGCATCCACCAGTACGCCTTGCCAACCCTGCCGGATAAATTGCTGGGCGACCCGGGCCATGAAGGTATTGGGTAGGTTCGGTAGGGCCAAAAAGAACCCGTCTACCGCCTGGGTCATCACTTGGGCAATCCCGTCGCTATCCGTGTGGCCCCACTCCGGTAAAGCTGCGACTGTACCTCGTTCTTTCACTGCACTCAAAAGCTCATGGAGCGGTAATCCGTCCGCCCGGTAAGCCCAACCGCCCCGGTCTGCCACCGCCACCAACTGCATTTCTTGTTTCGGATGCAAGACCATCGCCGCTGCCTGCCCTAAACCGCCAAACCCCAAGACCCCGACGCGGATCACTCCCATGGTCTATGTACCTTGCGTGTGTGGGTAAATTTTACCCCCAAAATGGGCCGGGGGCTAGCCTACCTGGGTTGCTGCTGAGTGACACAGTGCAACGCCCCTAATCCCCAAACCAAGTCTGTACAGTAAATCCCCATCACCTTGCGGTTAGGGAACAACTTTTGTAACGTCGCTAGGGCTATCGCATCCTGGGGGTCGCCAAAGACCGGAACCAGAACTACACCATTAGCAATATAAAAGTTGGCGTAACTTGCCGGGAGCCGCACCCCGTCGTAATAGTGGGCACTCGGCATAGGTAAAGCATGAACCGTTAACCCAGGGTCCCCAGCGAGTCTGAGTAAACGCTCATAATTAGCTTGGAGTAAGGCGTAATTCTCGTCTGCCGGGTCTTCCTCTAGGACACAGACGACCGTTGTGGGATTGACGAAACGAGCCAAGTCATCAATATGCCCGTCCGTGTCATCCCCCACAATCCCCTCCCCTAGCCACAATACCTGTTCAACGCCTAGATAGTCCCGGAGATACTGCTCCAGGTCCGTCCGAGTCAGATGGGGGTTGCGGTTGCGGTTGAGCAGGCATTGTTCAGTGGTCAGCGCGAGGCCCTGTCCATTTACATCTATGGAACCACCTTCGAGGATAATGCCGGGACTAAAGCGGGGGAGGCCCAAGAGGTCCGCAACCTGGGTGGGAACTTGGTCATCGTCATCCCAGGGGCCGTACTTGCCGCCCCAACTGTTAAATCCCCAGTCCACCAGGGCCAGTTCACCGGGCCGGGTAATGAAAATCGGGCCGTGGTCCCGTGCCCAACAGTCATTAGTAACGATGGGGTGCAACTGGATATCTGCTCGCCACGCGCCTTGGGCCTGTAATAGTGATTGGACTTCCTGAGCCATAGCTTCACCTGTCACCAGGATGTGAACTGGCTCTTGGAGATGACCGACTAACTGGGCAAAGACGGCGGGCACCGGGTCGAATTTACCGGGCCAGGTCTCCAGGTTATGGGGCCAACTGAGCCAAGTGGCGGCGTGGGGTTCCCACTCAGCGGGCATCCGATAACCGAGGTGAAAAGGTGTGGGCATCGCGTGTAACACTGATTCCATGACCAAGCGTAACGTGTTCCTGTATTACCTGCTGCTCGGGGGTTTGGGGTTGTTGTTGATGAGTCCTTTGCTGTGGCTGGTCAGCACCGCCTTTAAGGCCCCTGGGGAGAATATCTTCCAGTACCCGCCGCAATTTTTCCCCCAGTCGCCCACCTGGGCCAATTTCGCGTTGGTCTGGAACAACTATCCCTTCGCCCGCTACCTCTGGAATAGCATCGTGGTCTCGGTCTTGGCGGTGGGGTTTAATTTATTGTTCTGTTCGCTGGCGGCTTACCCCTTAGCGCGGTTACGTTTTCCGGGGCGTAAGGTGATCTTCTGGGCGGTGCTGGGGACCTTGATGATCCCTTTTCAGATCACGATGATCCCGCTCTATATCCTGGCGGTCAAGTTGCAGTTGACCAATAGTTATCTGGGACTGGTGTTCCCCTATCTGGTCTCGGCGTTTGGGGTCTTTTTGTTGCGCCAAGCTTTTATGGGGGTACCCAAGGAGTTGGAGGAGGCGGCTCGTCTCGATGGCTGTGGTCTACTCCAGACTTGGTGGTTTGTGTTGATACCCGCGATCCGGCCGGCCTTGACGACACTCGCCGTATTTACATTTGTCGGGCTGTGGGGGGATTTTCTCTGGCCCCTAATCATTGTGGATAAACCGGAATATTTTACGTTGCCCTTGGGGGTTGCGACCTTGGCGAGTGCGTTTGCGGAGGACTGGCGGTTGATTGGGGCGGCCTCGGTGATCTCGATCGCGCCGATTCTGTTATTTTTCGCGCTCAGTCAACGCTTCTTTTTGCCCACGGGGAGCGGGGAAGGCCTGAAGGGTTAGGGCGGGCGGATGGGGTACGATGTGGACACTTTCACCCCAGACCCATGCTCGCTCTGATTCTTCTAGTCGCTCTGGCTCTATTGCTGCTGGCCTATTTCACCTATGGACGGTTGGTGGCGAATTTTTATCGGCTGGACTGCGAGGCTCCGACTCCGGCGGTCCTGCTCAGCGACCGCTTGGATTATGTACCGACGAATAAGTTTTATTTACTCGCGCAGCATTTCTCGGCGATCTCAGCAGCGGGACCAATTTTTGGGCCGATTATTGCGGGGTTGGCCTTTGGTTGGCTGCCGGCGCTGTTGTGGATTGTCGGCGGGAGTGTTTTTATCGGGGCAGTCCACGATTTCTCGACGCTGGTGGCCTCCTTGCGGCACCGGGGGGCTTCGATTGCTGAGGTGGTCCGGGCTAATACTAGTCCCCGCGCTTTTTATCTATTTATGGCCTATATCTGGTTCACCTTAGTCTATGTGCTATCGGCGTTTACAGATGTTACGGCTCGGACATTGGTCAATAATATCGAACTCAAGGATGCCACAGGGCAAGTAGTGAGTACGGCTTTGGGGTCAGGAACAGCGACGAGTTCGATTTTGTACTTGAGTCTGGGGTTGTTGTTGGGAGTCTGTTTCAAAATATTAGACCAGACGGTGGGCGAGGCGGCTTGGCCCTGGGTCCGGCGGGGGTTAATTGGAGTTTTCATGGTCCTGGTGGGGGCAGCGATTGTGGTCGGTCAGTCCTTCCCAGTACAGTTACCCGCCGTGGTAGATCTCCTGCCCTTTGCGATTGGAAACCCAGCTTGGGCGGACCCGGCGGTGAGTTGGGGTTATGTCATCCTGGCCTATTGTGCGGTGGCGAGTCTGTTACCGGTTTGGTTATTGTTGCAGCCCCGTGGTCTCTTGGGGGGATTGTTTTTATACGTGATTTTAATTGGCGGCTTGGTGGGGATGTTCGTGGGCACCAGTCAGGGCAATTTCCCAGTGGTCTATCCGGCTTTTTTGGGGTTTACCAGTGAGAAGTTGGGACCGCTCTTCCCAGTTTTGTTTATTACGATTGCCTGTGGAGCTTGTAGTGGCTTTCATGGGTTGGTCTGTAGTGGGACGACGAGTAAACAACTCAAGTGCGAATGTGACGCGCCGCTGGTTGGCTACGGGGGGATGTTGTTGGAAACGGTAATTGCCCTGATTGCCCTGGCCTGCGTGATGGTCTTGGTGCCGGGGAGTGCGGGGCGACCGGATGAAGTATTTGCGCGGGGAATTGGCAACTTCATCAGTGCCCTGGGAGTAGACCGTTCCTTTGCGATTGGGTTTGGCTTGCTGGCCTTTGCAACGTTTGTATTTGATACGATTGATGTAGCGACACGGTTAGCACGATATCTACTGGAAGAGATTTTTAACTGGCGTGATAACTGGGGTAAGGCGTTTGCCACAGGGTTGACGTTATTATTACCCGCTATCTTGCTCTCCTTGACGTTTACGGGTGCGGACGGCAAAACAATTCCTGGCTATTTAGTGATTTGGCCTGTTTTTGGGGCAGCGAATCAACTCTTGGCAGCGTTGAGTCTCCTGGGTCTTTTTGTCTGGCTCATCCGTCGTAAAAAAGAAAAGTTGGCCTATGTATTCGTAGGGCTCCCGATGGCTTTCATGATGACGGTCACGCTCTGGGCTTTGGGGCTTGCCACGCAGAAATGGTTCAACGGCGTGACGGGCGGGACGCGTTCCTGGGCTGACCCAGTGGGCTGGATCTCCCTGGCTCTGTTGGTCTTGGCGGTCATCCTAATTAATGAAGGCGTGCGGGCGTTGTTTCAGCCGCTACCCGAGGGAGAAGCCCTGTCCTCCTAGTCAGGATTACGCTGGAACCAAAGCTCTAGTTGACATACGCACCGGGTTGAAGCCACGGTGATTCTTGACGGCTCACAGCAACTTGCTACTGAAGTAGGCTTACTGTCGCTCCCCGCCCATTTAGAATCGTGCCCAGGCCCGATGCCGACTTTTTCTATGTTCTTGGCTGCGTTCTCATCCCTATCATGCTTAGTACCGCAACTCACACAAGTTACAGACCTGACCTTGAGAGCGAGCTTGCCCCACTTGAACCCGCAATCAGCACAAATCTGACGGGTAGGTTCCCAGCGACTAATCATCTTGAATTGGCGACCAAACTTTTCAGATTTAGCCGCACACAGACTTCTGAATTCTCGCCACCCTTGCCGGCTGATTGCTCGTGCCAACTTACGGTTTTTGACCATTCCGGACACGTTCAAGTCCTCCAGAACGATAGCTTGGTTTTCGCTAACAACCGAGGTCGACAGTTTGTGCAAAAAGGCTTTACGGGTATCTGAAATCTGATTGTGCAATTTAGCAATCTGAATCCGAGTTTTGTTTCTCCGATTGGAACCTTTCACTTGACGCGCAAGCTTCCTTTGGAGCTTGCGAATCTTTCGGTCTGCTTTTGAGTAGTTTGGACTCTCAGCTTTTTCGCCATTACTCATGACAGCAAAGGTTTTAATCCCCAAGTCAATACCGATACTTTGGTGCTCGGCGGCAACATTGACAGGCTCAACCGCTACGACAAAGCTCAGGAACTAACGGTTGGCAGCATCTTTAATCACCGTGACTGATAAGAACCAAGCGGCCCCTCCGCCCCATACCCTGACGGGCACAGGCTAGTGGGGGACCAAGGCGAAAAAGGCAAAAAGAAAGTTCTTCTTGCTCCCATACCCCACCACGCCTGTGCCTGGCAGGGTATGGGGGAGGGGCCTGCCTATGAACCTGTCACGGGGTAGAGGCTTGGTAGCTTGAGGTTTGGTCTACTGAGAGGAGTGTCAAACCCCGGAGAAGTTATGCGTAAGCCCAATATTGGCTTGAGTGTCGAGCAGCGTCAGGGCGTGGTGGAATTGCTCAACCATGACCTAGCCGATGCCTACTTGGTCCTCATCAAAACGAAGAAATACCACTGGGATGTGGTCGGTCCTCAGTTTCGCTCCCTACATAAACTGTGGGAAGAACAGTATGAAGCCCTGACCGAGAATATTGACGCGCTAGCCGAGCGCGTCCGTACCCTGGGTGGCTATCCCATCGGGACCGCCAAAGGCTTCCTAGAATACGCTTCCATCAAGGAACACGCTGGGGATGTGCCCACGGCCTACGGCATGGTAGCGAACCTGTTAGATGACCACGAGCAAGTCATCCGTAACCTGCGGGACCATGTGGACCAGACCTCTGAGGAATTTGGAGATGAGGGAACCTCCGACTTCTTGACCGGGTTGATGGAACAGCATGAGGAGATTGCGTGGATGTTGCGCTCCTTCATTGAAGGGGAATCCATCGTTCCTGCTGCTGCTGATAAAGCCGGGTCTGATCTCCGGGTTACCGCTCAAGTGAACTAGCTGAATCGGGGGCGGTGGTCAACTGCCCCCGCGCAATTGGGCCAAGGTCGCCGCCAATACACCCAAAACCCCCAACAACAGACCGGGCACCAGCATCGTCAAAGCCCCTGCCCAATAAGAAAAACTCTGTTTCCGGGCAACAAAAGTTAAGCTCAGGGTCATCAGTGGACCCAAAACCACGACTAGACCCAAGATGACCGCTTGTCCCAAGCTGTTCAGGGTCACCAGAGCCAGCAATAATCCTAATCCCGCCCCCAGCAATAGGCCAAAGCCCAAGATGACACCTAAAAAAAACTGACCGGGACTATTGGGCGGGGGTAAGGCGTTCATCGGCTTGCCATAGCTCGTAAAAGTTTAACGTCCCGACCTGCCATCTGCTCACCCAATCTGAGATGATGACCTCTTAATAACAAAGGTGGGGTAGAGCAATGACCCGCGAGATAATCTGTATCGGGGGCGCGGTGGTAGATATTCTGGTACGACCCCTTGACCAGTTGCCGCCCGTCGGTCAATCGGTCACCGTCGAACAAGTCAACCTCCAAGTCGGGGGCTGTGCGGTCAATACAGCGATTTTGATGGCCCGGTTGGGGCTGAAAGTAAGTTTTTGGGGCCGTTTGGGGGCCGATACCCTGGGGCGTTTTTTGAAGGCGCAACTTGAAGAAGAAAAAGTTTTCCCCGAAGTCTTCATCCTCGATCCGACGATTCCCACCAAAGCGGCCCTAGTCGTGGTCAACAGTCGTGGCGAACGCTCTTTGATTCGCACCGGGGAGGGGGGTAACGCGCTTTCCTTGAAGGACTTAGACCAGATTGACCTCAGCGGAGCGCGGCATCTGCATATTGGTGGCTGCTACTCACTACGGAATCTGATGGGGGAGAACCTCGCGGCTCTTTTGCGCTATGCCAAGGAAATGGGGGTGGGGACTAGTCTGGATACGGTCTGGACCCAGGATGATTACTGGCAATCTATTTATCCGGCTTTGCCCCATGTGGATTACTTCTTACCCTCCCTGGAGGAAGCGCGGCGGATCACTGGACTTGAGCAACCCAAGGAAATAGCCCACGCCCTAACCACAGCGGGGGCAAAAACCGTAGTCATCAAGCTGGGTGCAGCGGGCAGTTATGTTCATTGGCAGGGGAGTGAGGGTTTACTCCCGGCCTTCCCGGTCGGGCGAGTGGTGGACACGACGGGGGCGGGGGATGCCTTCTGTGCCGGGTTTTTGACGGCGGTGTTGGCGGGCTATGGGGTGCCTCGGGCAGTGGAGTGGGGGAATGCGGCGGGGGCAATCACGGTTACGGCCTTGGGTGCAACAGCGGCTCTACGTTCGCGTGCTCAGCTACTAGAGTGGCTGGCTTAGTAATGGGGTACGGTCGGGTCTAGGTCACTGTAGGCCGCAATCCCGCCCCAGATATTCTTGACCTGAGTAAACCCCTGACTGACCAAAAAACCACACATCTGAGCCGAGCGGACCCCGTGATGACAGAGGACCAGGGTTTCGCAGTCTGGGTCCAGTAGTTCAGTAATCTGCGGTCCCCAAGTCCCATATTCGCTCAAGGAGAAGCGGCGAAAACCGGGCAAGGCTGCCAAGGCCAGTTCCTCCGGCTCCCGCACATCCACCAACTGCACCGCGTCCAATTGCCCCAACCGCGCCGCTAATTCCTGAACTGTAACGACTCCGACGCTCATGACTTGCTCATCCACAGGTTTTTACTGTATCAGGACTTACGCCAGAGTCAGAGCCAGAGGAATAGCGGGGTGCTTAAGTTCCTGGATGAGCCACCCGCATCTCCCCCGCCCACTGGGAAATTTTTTAGTCCTAGCCCCTAGAAATGCCCCGCCTCGGCAGCAAGGCTGGCTGAAGACTAGCACCACCGACAGGTGCGGTCATCCTCTTTTTAGAGAAACCAGAAAATCCGTTTCCTCGCGAAAAATTACTGTAAAGTCTTATAAATTTGCAGCAAGCTCTCACCGTTGAAGTGAATTAAGTGCTCAGGGGAGTCTGCTACCCAAACATCGGTCTCCCAAGAGATAGAAGATAAATACTGAACCATAGCCTTACGGCTCAAGAAAGCGGTGATAAATACTAAGTCGGCAAGAGTACCTTGGCAAAGATCCTCAAGCTCAGTTCTCCGCTGGGGGCTAATCGGTCCATGGGAAGTAACAGCTTCCACCAGGACTATCCAATTTTGCGTTGAATAGTGAATAATCAAATCTGGCATTTTACCGTGTGCATCTATATTTATGCCTAGATTAGATAGGAAAGTCTGTTCAAAAAGGGCAAATTTTTCTTCAGCGTCACCCACATAGAGCAACTTACCGCCTGGGGTAAAGTTAGGAATAAATTTATCACAAATTTCCTTGATCAAGATGTTCTGACCACCTGGAGATAGAGATAAGGTTTCGTTGATTGGAATACGCTTCATCTGCCGCTCTTGAGCATATTTCTGTTTGAGCGTCTCAGTTGAAGCTAGGTAGGTGGAGAGTGTTTCATGCCAGGTCGGGCTGCCGTAGGTTCGTAAAAGTTCAAGCACGGTCTGTTCGAGTTTGTAGACTGTGGCGGGACTATTGATGGGACGGTCTGGATCGTCAGGATTTGTGATAATCAAAGCGGCATCTCGAAACTGATGTATGGTTTGACGACAAATGGTCTCCCGTGTGTTTGGTGCATAATCCTTACCATATTGCGCTTTCATGTAATTCATGATCGGGGTGATCCCTAGTGAAACAGATTTAGCTTGGTACCAGGGTAGTGTTGGATCAAGATTGAGTAAGGCTAAAAGGGTTAAGGCTGACCGCTCATTAAGTTGTGCTCTGGGTAGACCAAGAGCTTTTAAGACTGTAACCGCCTCTTCGACACGATTTTTGACAGCAATGGGACTGGGACCGGAAGCAAGGGACATAGGCAGTAACTCCTTTTCAATCAGCACATCAATGGTGTGTTGTTCAAGAAACTTATCGCCAATCAGTCGCCCTAACTGGCGTAGTTGGTTGAGTGTAGGATAACCAATATTCCGTAAATCCGTTGCGTTAACCTGGGTACTACCGTTAAACTGTCGAAAGAGAATATCAACGAGAGTCGAACTAAGATAGATAGCTAAACCCTGCGCTAAAGTTATATCGAGGCCATGCCCATCTTGATGGAAGTAATTAATATGATTTTCAAATCCTATACTGTTACTAGCTATCTGCTCAGCTTTATAAATAGCGGTTACCACTCGTTTTTTTTGCTCTTTTGTCGTAAACCGCTTCGTTAGTACATAATTTCCATTGGGAACTTGTAGGATAGCAGTTTCTGAGGAGTTCAGCAGAGCTTGAGGTTTTTTAGTATCTATTGGCCAAGTGATAAATCCATTGGTAAAATTAACTGGGTAGATGAGGGGTACTGTTCTTGATGTGGGTCGTGCTTGTAAATAAGGAAGGGCACGAAAATCTACCACTCGTCCGGTGGAAACGGACAAGCCTAATTCAACTAGTGTAGTTGGAAACTGTTTCATCTGCTCAACCACCTGCTCAGCAGTAAGATCAAGTAAGACACGAATAAATTTCTCTGGATCGCTAGGATTGACGACTTGTACGTAGGGTAACTCAATAACTAATTCTTCCTCTCCCGTACTAGAACTAATTTTTACCGGATTTAATAGTTGTTTTTTAATCGTGGAAACAATAATAATTTCTTGCAGTACCTTATCATCTCGGAAAGTATCTTGCCGAGAATCAAATAGATGAATATGTTGTAGAGCCATAATTCTTAAAAACAACGTACGAAAATCTTTAAAGTAAGGACCGTGACAGAAGCTGCGCGGCGTTATCGTGACGAGTTCTCCTTCAGATTCAAGTAACAAAATGGTAGCTGCCATAAAACCAGTGTAGAGATTACTAGTTTCAACACCTATGGAGCGGAGTAGCTGACGTGTCTCTGATTGGTTAGAGATTTTACAATAGGGAGGATTGAGAATAGCACAATTAAACTTAGCTTTCCTTGGCTGCTGAAAAAGACCGGGTTGTAGTAGAGACGCTGCCTCGTAAATAAAATCAATTTGGCGAATTTCAAAACTAAAGATAATGTTTACTTGCAGACATACACTCTGACATAAGTTTAAGGTCTCCTTTAGATAGGCAACTAGAGTATCGTCTATCTCGTAAGCGGTAACGTGCAGTTGCTGCGGACGAACTTCCCTCTGACATAGTTCAGCAACCACCGCTGCAATCAAGGAGCCGACCCCAGCCCCTGCATCTAGTAGCGAGAGGCATTGCTGCTTAAACTGAAACATTTTAGCCATGCGACTAGCAATAGCTGAAGGAGTTAGGAATTGCCCTTTTTGGTCTCGTTGGTCTTGTTTTAATTTACGGGTAGCGACAAGACGTAATAAATCCACGTTAGTTAGAAGGCTACTAACACTCTCTTGAATGTTAATAGCATCCCGGCTAACGGTTGTATGCAAGTAGTTCATCATCTAACCTGTATTCCGCATCCCGGCAGCGATACCGTTAATGGTCAAGAGCACGCCCCTGAGTAAATCCGAACGGTAATTACGGTGCAAGAAATCCTTGGAACGCAACCGACGCAGCAGGCTCACCTGCAAAAATCCCAAGGGAATAATCGCCCGGTTCCGTAGCCGCACGGAGCGTTGCAAGTCCGGCAGGTCATCAAGGAGTTGTTGGTGTCCCGTGATGAGCAGCACCAAGCGACAGGTACGGTCAGCTTCCTCCTGGATCAAGGAGAAAATTCGTTCACCGATGGCGTGGTATTCCGCTGGCAGTAGCGAATCCATATAGTGCCGAGCCAAGTTGAGGTCTACCTTGGCAAGGGTCATCTCCGCCTTCGAGATCAGGGTCCGAAAAAAGGGCCACTGGCGGTACATGGATTGGAGTTGGGCTAGATGCAACTCTGGGTTATCCAACACGTATTGCTCCAGAGAGGCCCCCGTCCCGTACCAAGCTGGTAACAAGAAGCGACTCTGGGTCCAGCTAAAAACCCAGGGGATCGCCCGGAGACTGGCTAAATCCCGCTTCCCGGCGCGACGGGCGGGCCTGGAACTGATGCGTAGACGGCTAATCTCATCAATCGGGGTCACGTAATGGAAGAACTCAATGAAACCCTCCTCCTCGTGAATCAGCCGATGGTAAGCTTCCCGCGCCGAGTTGGAGAGTTCTTCGAGGATGTTGCTCCAGTGGGTCAGACCGGGCGGACTCGTGGGCAAGAGACTCGCTTGAATTACGGCTGCTGTCACGGTTTCGAGGTTGTGGGCGGCGAGTTCGGGGAGTAGGTACTTGGAGGCGACGACCTCGCCTTGTTCGGTAATTTTGATGCGTCCATTCACCGAGCGGCTGGGTTGGGCGACGATGGCCTGATAAGCAGGTCCACCGCCCCGGCCCACGGACCCGCCGCGTCCGTGGAAAATCCGCACCTGCAAGCCGTAGTTTTCAGCCACGTCCTGAATTTTAATTTGAGCTTTGTAAATTTCCCAGTTACTCGGCAAGAACCCACTGTCTTTGTTGGAGTCAGAATAGCCCAGCATGACCTCCTGGAGATGGTGCTGGTCCGTGAGGTAATTGCGGTAGACCGGTAGGGTGAATAATCGTTGCAAGACCGTCGGGGCACGGCGCAGGTCATCAATCGTCTCAAACAAGGGCACCACCATCAACGTCCCGGTCGCCGTCAAGGGGTCAAAGAGGCCCGCTTCTTTGGCAAGGAGCAACACCGCCAAGACATCGCTTGCCTGACGACACATGGAGATGACGTAGGTACTACAGATGGACTTGCCAAACTCTAGTTGTAGGGCGCGGATAATCCGCAAGGTCTCAATCGTCTCATTGGTGCGGGCGGAGAAACTTAGCTCCGTGGCAACGAGGGGGCGCAGGCTCTGGAGTTCTTGGACCAGCCACTGGCAACGGTCTGCTTCATCCAAGTTCATGTAAGACTCGGGGAGTAACCGCATCTTCTGGATCAACTCAGCAATGGTTTCCTCGTGGCGGCTACTCTCTTGGCGCACATCCAGGTGAGCAAGATGGAAACCAAACACGTCCACTTGCAACAACAAGTCCTCTAGTTCCCGACAGTTAATCCCGGTACTACGCAGACTCTGCCCAATCAACATCAGGTCCGTCATAAATTCTTCACAACGACGGTAGGCCCCGCGCCAACTGTTGAGGTCTTCCTGGGGCGTTAGGCCGTTGGGTCCGGCTTGGTAGAGATATTCATTGCGCTCAAGAGCCACCTGGAGACGGCGGTTCATGTAGGACAATTTCAAGCGGTAGGGTTCTTGATAATAGAGGATCGAGAGTTCTTCATAGAGTTTAGGGAAGAGGGCCTGTTCGGTATCAAGAGAGTAGAGTAAATCCGGGTGGACGGCTGAACAGTTCTGGGACAGGCTCAAGATTTTAATCAGGGCACTGATGGAATGCTGATATTTTTTGAGGACGACCCCGCGCTGGAGACAGGCGGTCTGCCAAGTAATCAGCGGGACCACCGAGGGATTGCCGTCCCGGTCGGCCCCCACCCAGGAGCCAAACCGACAGAAGCTCTTAAACGAACGGGCTAAGGCGGGATAGGTCTGGCTCAAGCTGTGGCGCATCGCCCGGTGGACCTGGGGCACAATGTCAAATAGCACCGACTCGAAGTAATGCAGCGTATGGACGACTTCATCCAGAACCTTGGGCCGGAACTGATTGACCTCATCGGTGCGCCACCAAATACGGACTTCTTCTTTAAATTTCTCGACCAGCTCTTGACGTTGCCACTCCGCCAAATTCTCTTGGTCGAGTTGACCCAAGAGGGCGATTAGGTGGCACTGTTTATCGCGGATGGTGCGCCTAACAATCTCAGTGGGATGGGCGGTGAAGACTAGACACACATCTAGATGTTGGAGATAACGCTCAATTTCGGGAGCAGAAATGCCCAGACTTTTGAGTTCTTCAAATAACCAATCAAAGGAACAGGGCAGGGGCATCTGGTTGAAACTATGCTTGCGCTGGAGATCTTTTTGTTCAAATTGCTGTTCGACTAAGTTTACTAACTGAAAATAGAGACTGAAAATACGGGCGGACTGGGTGGCCTCCTCAATACTCAAAGCCCCGATGAACTGGAGTAACTCCTGTTCCAAGGTTTCAAGCTCTACATCCTCCCCCCGGTGCCAATGGTCAATAATCCGCGCTAGGTGGGGTTCACATTCTGTCAAGATCACTTCATGCAGTATGGACTCCACCAATTCCAGATTGGAATGGAGGACTTGACGAGTAAGCCGGGTAGGACTGGCGAGTTCGGGTTCGAGGGACATGCAGACAGCCCATAATTTGCTCTCTATTGTAGGGGCTGGCCTGACCCCGTGGGCAGCTCGGTTCCGAGGGGGCTAATCCCAGGTGTAGCTAAACGAGGGATCTGGTCCGGTGTACCTAGCAGGGAGTGGGTCTAATTGCACCCGACTCAAAGCAGCTAGGGCAGCTTCATCCAGCGTCGTGTCTCCTGAAGAATTCAGAACTCGCGTAGTGTGTACCTGACCCGCCCGGTTAACCATGAAACAGACCTTGAGTTTGTTGGAAGGTCCTAGATTGGGAGCTCGCCAAGTAGCTTTGACTCGCTGGTGAATTTTATATAAATAAGGTCTTAGCAAGAGGAGGTCAGCCTGGGAGATCTTAGGGGACTGGCTGGGGTCGGGCGAGGCTTGGGGGTCGGGTTGGCTGGCGACAGAGGCAGGATAAGCCCAGAGTAAGACTAGGCCCAGGAAAATAGAACGAGTCGTCATGCCAATCACCTAAAAATACCTCCCCAGTCTAAACCCGAGGGTTAACCGCGTCCTGCTAGGTTTCCTCGGTAAAAATACGGGGGTTCAATCCCAGAGGAAGACTGAAGGGCGATAGGGATTCAGTCCTAATTAAGCTTGCGTGAGCCAGTGTTGTAGAGCCCTCATGTCCGTAAAGTCCAATAGGTCCTCCCCCAGCGTCTCCAGTTGGGTTAGGGACAGTTGCTCAATCTGTTGTTGTAGAGGGAGCGGATGTGGAATTATGGACCCTGCATCTGAGTTCAGCGGGTTTGGACGGTCACTTGGAAGGTGAACGTAACCGAGACCTCCGACCCTGGGTAACTGGCGGGTAATGGGTCTAGAACTAGACGGCTCAGCGCAGCGAGGGCAGCTTCGTCCATCTCACGGTTGCCCGAGGAGGTCGTAATCTGCATCGTGTTTATCTGACCCGCTCGGTTGACTTTGAAAAGTACTACAGTCGCGGTGGGGCGGTCTAGGCGGGGGGCACGCCAGATGGCTTTGATACGCCGTTGGAGCTCAGTCATATAGGGTTGCAGCTCTGTACAAACACTCCCCTCAGCACAAGGGGTATTCATTGGCATGGGTATGGTTTGAACAGAGATTGGGGCGGGTGTAAGCGTCGTTTGCATTGGCGTGAGTAAGGCTTGGGCGGGTGTGGGCATCACTGGACGGCTAGGGCGGCTGGGCCGCGTCGGGACCGGGAAGGTAAAGCGGTGGGCGTAGCTTGCGGTTGCCATTGCACCGGGGAGGGGCGCGAAGGGAACAAGGCTCTGAATTGAGCGGACAACCCGTTGGTTCATCTCAGAGCTACCAAAGGACTGGTGGATGTAGTAACCCTGGAGTTCGCCTTTGCCATTGAGGAAAAGCTCGATCTCGCCTTGGGCATCGGTGGGCAGCTTGGGCCGAATACGAGCTAGCACACTTTGCCAGTAGTCCTGGTTGGGGTCTTGGCTAAGGGGTTTGAGGTAGGAGGATTGGGTGCTGTGGGGTTGGCTTGCGACCAAGCCGGGGTAGACCCAGAACAACCCTAGACACAGGAGAATAGAACGAGTTGACATCCCGGACACCCAAAATACGCTCTTAGTGTAAACGGTTCGATTAACCAAACTGCACAAGTTTACTCAGTAAAAGTACGGAGGCCCAAGCGAAAATCCTGTGTCTTAGGAGGTTCCCGACCTGAAATTGACGCTGGCTCCAGTCAAGTCGAGGCTTCTTATTCATATCTGTCCACTCAAACCCTAAGCATCATGCTTCGGGATGGTGCTGGAGTTGCCGTCGCGCAGGGCAGTATAGGCCGGGGAGAGGATTTCGATACCCGCCTCATTGCACTTGTCCTGAATATTTTGGTGGAGTTGTGAATAGGTCTTGGTCATCAGGGCGGGGGCATCAGTGAAAGCATTTAGGTCATAGGCCACGTAATAGTCGTTGAGTGCGGTCTGCCGGACAAAGGGGGGCGGGTCAAGGAGGACATGCTCAGTGCAATTGGCAGCAGCGACTAGGACGGCATGAATTTTGCGCCAGGGTATGTCATAGCCCAGCGTCACGGTCGTACTGAGGATGAGTGGAACGCCGTAATCTCGGGCCGCCACACTGTAATTGATGATGTTGCTGCTGAGGACCGTCGCATTAGGTAGCGAGACCACTACATTGTTGACCGTGCGGAGGCGGGTGACGAGGAGTGTCTTGTCGACCACATCCCCGACCGCCTCCCCAATCTGAATGCGGTCACCCACGGCGAAGGCGCGGGTGTAGATGAGGATCACCCCAGCCACAATGTTCGAGACTGCCGCCGAGGAACTCAAGGAGAGGACCAGACCCAAGAAGACCGATACCCCCTGGAAGGCCGGGGAGTTGAAGCCAGGGAGAAACGGCAGGATCACCGCCAAGGCAAGCGCAATGGCAAAGAAACCAACCAATTTCTCCGTAGGCCGTGCCCACTCTGGATAAAAACCACGGATAGTCAAACTCCCTTGGGCAAGCGCGGCAAAGAGCGCGTTAGACAGGCGGACGATGTAGTAGGTTGCTATCAGAATCAAGACGATAACCAGCAAATTGGGCAGGTAGGCCGCACCAGCACTGGCAGCAGCGGCGAGCGCACCATAAAAATTAGCCCAAATCTTACTCCCCAATTGGCGGGTATTCGGGAAGAAGCTGAGGACTAGGGTGCCGTAAAGATAGAGCATCCCGAAACCCAGGAGCAGTTGGGCAGTCCGGGTCAGGGCTTGCAGGAGAGTCTGGACTCTCGCTATAGAGAGCAATTCATAGTCTTGGACGCGCAGGGCCAGCCCCGAGGCTTGAATTTTGGTGTGTAATGTCGCTGTGAGCCGAGCCAGGACCCAGAACGCAACTAGGGCTATCAAGGTAGCGAGGGCCGTGGAGAGTAGTCCGAACAACAGGGCTGCCGGACGACGTTCTGACCGATAGCGTTCAACTGCCGCTTTGAGCGTTAGTGCGGCCTCGCTGGCAATCCTCTGACGGCTCTGGCCTGTACCGACCACATCGCTATCGGTGAAGGCGGCGATGGTTGCGTTGCCCAAGACAAGTTCAGAGGTCGTATTGTAGTCCACTACTTTCAGGTCATCTAGGGCTACCTCATCCCCAGCCAGAACCCGGACCCGACCCGCCACAATCTCGGCACGTTCGGCTGGGGTGATGGAACCTACCTTCCCCTTGAGGACAAACAAAGTCTCCTCACCGAGCCGGACGGGGTAGGTGTCCTGAGATGGCCTAGGGACTGGCTGAGCCAAAACTCCCGCCATCCAGATGCAGGCAACCATGAATAACCCCAACCACAAAGGATACATAAGGTCGGTATCGGAGAAAAGCTATACAGAACTATAGCCGTTCCTCCTGAGTAGCAGAGGCTACTGTCGAGTTTGTGGGCACTGGGATGGTGATGGAGCTGATTAAGGACCGCTCGCGCCCATCATTAGGCTATCGGACACCGCGTGAGGTATTCCGGGCGTCGGGTGCTGTTGCACTTCATGCTTAAATTTGACCGCAGACTACTGCCCAGGCGTAACGGGGGTGAGCCAGTGTTGGTACTGGGGTAGATGACCGTGGATGAGTTTATCAAACAGGCTGGATAGACTGCGGGTAATGGGACCGGGTTTGCCGTCGCCGATGGGGTGATAGTCCACCTGGGTGACAGAGGAGACTTCAGCCGCCGTACCACAGAGCAAAATCTCGTCCGCGATATAGACTTCGGTGCGGTCCACAGCGCGTTTCTCAATACTCAGGCCCAACTCTTGCGCCGCTAGGGTCAAAATCGTATCGCGGGTAATGCCTTCGAGAATATTCTCGGTGACGCTGGGGGTGATGAGGGTGCCGTTGCGGACCATCATGAAGTTCATCGCCGAACCCTCAGCAATATGTCCGTCCGCCGTCAGGACCAGGGCATCGTCAAAGCCCATCAAGTGGGCGTCAGTCTTAGCCAGGGCGGTGTTGACGTAGGCCCCGTTCACCTTGGCGCGGGCCGGGATCATGTTGTCGTCTAACCGTCGCCAGGAGGAGACCCCCAGATGCAACCCCTCCGCACCCTTGGCAAGGTAAGCCCCCATCGGCTCGGCAAACAGACAGAAATCGTCCTGGGTATCGGGGACAGTGAGGATGGGACCAATCCGGCAGTCGGCTTTGTAGACAATCGGACGCAAGTAGGTGTCAGTGCGAAACTGATTGCGTTGGAGGATCTCGACACTCAACTGGATCATCTGTTCCAGCGATTGAGGGCAGGTGAGGCGGAGGATTTTACAACTATTGAGGAGGCGTAGGTAATGATCCTCGGCGCGAAAAATGTAGAGTAGCTCCGCCGTGGGCGACCAATACGCCTTGATTCCCTCAAACACACCCGTGCCATAGAGAAAGCTGTGGGTACGAATACTAATGTTGGCGTCAGCAAGAGGGACAAACCCTCCGCGCAAAAAGGCTACATCCATGGCGTGGTCCCGGTCGTTAAAATTTATCGTAACAGGGTTACTCCCCGCAGGGCATGATATGAAAAAGCGCGGGGTGTGCAATGGCGATCCAATTCGGGACCGACGGTTGGCGGGGCATCATTGCCGATGACTTTACCTTTGCGGCCCTGCGACAAGCGGCCCGCGCCAGTGCTGAGGTCTTGGCTCAGTATCCCGGCTCAGGGGTCCTCGTCGGCTATGATCACCGCTTCTTGTCCCCCGAATTTGCCCAAGCCGTAGCGGAGACCTTGGTGCGGGCTGGATTTACAGTTTTTCTTGCTGACTGTGCTGCACCCACCCCGGCTATCAGTTGGGCGGTCAAGCAGATGGGAGCGATTGGCGGGCTGATGATTACCGCGAGCCACAACCCGGCTAGCTATTCAGGACTCAAGGTGAAGGGTTACTTTGGCGGGTCGGTGCCCGAGACAATTACCCGTCAAATTGAGATGCGGTTAACGGAGACTTTCACTGACAAACGTGGGGGCACACTCCACACCTTCAATCCCTGGGCAGCCTACCTCACCCAACTCAGGACCAAAGTAGACCTGACGGCGATTGCGGCGGCTCCCATTAAGGTTTTCCTAGATGCCATGCATGGCTCGGGCAGTGGCGGTCTAGAGCGGTTGGGACTACCGGTGACCACCCTCCGCGCCAACCGTGACCCGCTTTTTGGTGGGGTCAGCCCTGAACCGGTGGCGAAAAACTTGGCTCCGGCCTTCCACGTGCTCAAGGGGATTGAGGAACGAGCGGTGGTTTTAGTCCTTGATGGCGATGCCGACCGGATTGGGGCCATCAATGGCGACGGGACCTATCTCAATTGTCAGTATTTAATTCCTTTACTCATTGACCACCTGACCCGGCGGCGGGGCTTGACCGGGAAAGTGGTGAAAACGCTGAGTGGTTCGGACCTGATTCGCCGGGTTGCTCAACAGCGGGGTTGTCCGGTGGCTGAGACAGCGGTGGGATTCAAGTACATTGCCGCGATTATGGAGCGTGAACCAGTCCTTTTGGGGGGCGAGGAGTCCGGGGGAATTGGCTTTTTGGACCATATGCCGGAGCGCGATGCCCTGCTCTCGGCCCTTTATTTACTCGAAATCCTGGCTCACACGCCCAAAACATTGCTGGAGTTGTATGAGGACCTGTGTTTAGAACTGGATTTCACCCCGGTATACGACCGTATTGACGTACCCCTCCCCGACCGCGCTTTTAAAACGGCCCTCATCGCCCGTCTGCAAGCCCAGCCGCCCCGCCGGGTGGCGGACCAAGCGGTAACAGAACATTCCACGGTGGATGGGCATAAGTTCCAATTGGGAGATGCGGGTTGGTTGATGATTCGTTTTAGTGGTACTGAGCCATTATTGCGACTCTATGCCGAGGGGCGCACTACGGCCTGGGTCCGGCACACGCTCCATTGGGCCAAAGATTGGGCCTTGGCTTGAAGATCTGGCATTTCAGTCAGCGGGGTGGGGGATGTCAATGGTGACGGATAGGCGGATATGCTGAGCGGGGCTCGTGGTGCCGACCCAGGTGGTCGGACCTTCTTTGATCGCAGCTATGTGGTGTTAGGACAAACGCAACACCCAGCCCGTGGAACTAGTGGACCTGGAAGCGGTCGGACACCACCCTTGGGCACAACCTGCTGTAATAGCTTGAGGTGCTTTGTCTTGTTTGACCTGTGGTTAGGGTAGCCGCCCTCCTGCCACCAAAACGTCCAGCGTCAACCCTACCTATCAGATGTGAACCAACCCACCGCCAATGCCCGCTTAGAATTCTCCCCCTCCCGTCAGTTTCCTAACTGGTTGGCTGAGCAGCGTCTGGCCTTGGCCTTCACCACTTATCAGGCGGGCAAACTCTTTTTGGTCGGGCTGCAACCGGATGGGCGGCTGTCTATTTTTGAGCGCACCCTCAACCGTTGCCTCGGGCTTTGGACCGATACCCAGAGCCTTTACCTGAGCACCCTCTACCAGATCTGGCGATTTGAGAACGCGCTTGACGCTGACCAGACCTATGAAGGCTACGACTGCTGCTTTGTGCCCAGAGTCGGCTGGGTCACAGGAGACCTCGACGCCCATGACCTAGCCGTTGATGCCACGGGCCGGCTGGTCTTCGTCAATACCCTCTTTGCCTGTCTGGCGACGGTCAGCGAGACCCACAGCTTCACACCGCTCTGGCAGCCGCCCTTCATCAGTCGCTTGGCAGCAGAGGACCGCTGCCACCTCAATGGTTTAGCCATGCAGGACGGCAAACCGGCTTGGGTAACGGCGGTTTCGCGCACGGACATCGCCGAGGGTTGGCGCGAACATCGTCAAAACGGTGGTTGCGTGGTGGAGGTGGCAAGCGGCGAGGTGGCGGCGGCGGGTCTATCCATGCCCCACTCGCCGCGTTGGTACCGGGGTAAGCTCTGGTTGCACAACTCGGGCAGTGGCGAGTTTGGCTATGTAGACTTGGCAGCGGGTCGCTTTGTGCCAGTGGCCTTTTGTCCGGGCTATTTGCGGGGCTTGAGTTTCTGGGGTGATTTTGCGGTGGCGGGGTTGTCGAAGCCGCGCCGGGACCGGGCCTTTGCGGGGTTGGCGTTGCAGGAGCGACTGGAGAAGGAGGGCGTGGGGGCACGTTGCGGGCTGGTGGTGATAGACCTGAAGCGCGGGGACGCGGTGCATTGGCTGCGGATTGAGGGGGAGGTGATTGAAGAGTTGTACGATGTGTCGGTGCTGTCTGGGGTACGACGACCGATGGCGATTGGGTTTGTCAGCGATGAGGTACGGCGGATGCTCTCGGTAGGCTCAGGGCCGGGGTTGTGATAGGTTTGGGTTCCGTCCTTCCCTTTTCAGCCTTGGTTCCCCGCCACGCCTGTGCTCGCCAGGGGATGGGGGAAAGGCTGTTTTGCTACGATGGGCACCATGCGTTGTCTACTCCTCCTCCTGTGGCTAGTTCCCTCCACTGTGGGTGCTCGTGAAATCCTCAGTTCCCCCCAAGAACAACAGCAACAACAAAAAGTCTCCCTGACCCTGGATCTACAACAACGGCGACTCACCGTCTGGAGCAACGGTTTGAAACTGCATCAGTTCCCCGTGGCGGTGGGTAAAACCAACTGGACTACCCCCAGAGGTCAATTCCAGATCCTCAGCAAGATCCCCAATCCCGCCTGGGAACATATCCGCACCGGGGAACAGTTCCCGAGCGGAGTTCCCGGCAATCCCCTCGGTCCCTATTACCTGGGTTTCAAAAAACTGGGGCGCGATGAATTCGGACTGCATGGCACTAATCAACCCCAGTCCATCGGCAAAGCGATCACCCACGGTTGTGTCCGGTTGCAGAATCAACATATTCAAGTCCTCTATCCCCTAGTGCAAGTAGGTACGCCCCTACGGGTTTTCTGAAGGCTCCAACACCCAAGTATCTTTACTGCCGCCGCCCTGAGACGAGTTGACGACCAGAGAACCACGCTTGAGGGCGACCCGGGTCAGACCACCGGGCATCACCCAAATTTGTTCGCCGTTATTGAGGATGTAGGGGCGCAGGTCCACATGGCAGCCGTAGAGTTCCTGCTCCGTCGGGGAATAGGTGGGATGGCGTGAGAAATTCACCACGGGCTGAGCCAGATACTTACGGGGTTGCTCGCGGACTTTGGTCCGAAATAGGTCAATCTCAGCCTGGGTCGCCCTAGGTCCAATTAGCATCCCGTAACCGCCCGAGTTATCCGCTTCCTTCACGACCAACTCAGCCATATTCTCCAAAATGAAGGCAAGATGGCTGGGGTCCTCCGCCCGGTAGGTCTCCACATTTTGTAAAATCGGCTCCTCACTCAAGTAGTAGCGGATGATTTCTGGCACATAGCAATAGATCACCTTGTCATCCGCCACGCCCGTCCCGATGGCATTAGCCAGCGTCACCCGGCCCCGACGATAGGCCCGCATCAAACCCGGAATCCCCAGGGTCGAGTCCTGACGAAACACTTCCGGGTCTAAAAAGTCATCGTCCACCCGGCGGTAAATCACATCTACAGGTTTCAAGCCTTCGGTGGTCTTAGCGAAAACCCAGTCGTTCTCAACCACCAGATCCCGGCCCTCGACCAGCTCCGCCCCCATCTGGAGGGCCAAAAAAGCATGTTCATAATAGGCACTGTTATGGACACCGGGCGTCAAGACTACCACACTCGGGTCTGGCAAAGGTGAGACCTGCCGCAAACTCTGTAACAACTGCTGGGGGTAGTCCCCGACCGTACGGACTTGGTGATTGCCAAAGACCACCGGGAAGACCTGCTTCATCACCCGGCGGTTCTCCAGCACATAGGAGACGCCCGAGGGGACGCGCAAATTATCTTCTAGGACCCGGTAGTTACCATCAAAATCGCGGATCAGGTCCGTGCCGCAGACATGGACATAGACCCCCTTCGGCACCTCAACGCCCCGGAACTCTGGGCGGTACTGAGCGGAGGAGTAGATGAGTTCTTGGGGAACGACGTTATCCCTGAGGATGTGTTGGTCGTGGTAAATATCGTGCAAAAAGTGGTTGAGGGCTAGGAGTCGCTGTTTGAGGCCCTGCTCAACAACAGACCACTCCTGGGCACTGAGGATACGCGGGATGATATCAAACGGAAAGATCTTCTCCGTCCCCGCCCGGTCCCCATAAACCCCAAACGTCACCCCGCGCTCCAAAAAAGCTGCTTGAGCCGCGTGGAACCGCTGATTAAACTGGGCGGGGTTAAACTTGCCCAGGAAGTCCACAAGCTTTTGGTAATGGGGACGGGGGACGCCATCCGCTGCAAACATCTCGTCGTAATGAGGACCAATATCGTAGCGAGTAAGGACAGAATTCATGGAGCCAGTGGTCACGCCAGTCCTCAAGATAGCGGAGAACTGCCCCCCAGACTGTACTAAAGGTTGCCAAAGGCCCCCCAGCCCCCCACAATCGAGGGGTACTGCTCCTCGCCACCGATGCAAGCGCAACTCACCCACCTCCAAACCCAGGCCCTCACCGCGATTAATGCCAGTGACTCCCTAGAGCAAATCGAACAACTCCGCGTGCGCTATCTGGGTAAAAAAGGCGAACTCTCTGCCGTCCTAGGGGGTATGGGTAAACTCGCCGCCGCCGAACGCCCCCTAGTGGGAGCTATGGCGAACACGGTCAAGGAACAGATTGAATCAGCACTCCAACAACAGCGCACCCACCTCGAGACCCAGGCCATCCAAGCCCAACTCGCCCGTGAAGCCGTGGACGTGACGATGCCGGGGCGGTTCGTGCCCCAGGGCCACCGCCATCCGATGCAACAGACGATTGACCGGGTGACGGATTTTTTTATCGGGTTGGGCTTCAGTCAAGCCGACGGTCCCCACGTCGAGACCGACTATTACAACTTTGAGGCCCTGAATTTCCCGCCGGACCACCCGGCCCAGGATATGCACGACACGCTCTATCTGGCGGACAAACGGTTACTGAGGACCCACACTTCTTCGGTGCAAATTCGCTACATGGAGACCCACGATCCCCCGGTCCGCATTGTCGTCCCCGGCGGACGGGTTTACCGCAAGGACGCGCTGGATGCCACCCACTCCCCCAACTTCCACCAAATCGAGATCCTGGCGGTGGATGACCGGATTACCCTAGCGGATCTCAAGGGCATCTTGGTCTTGACGATTGAGGAACTATTGGGAAAACGACCGATGCGATTTCGGCCCAGTTACTTCCCCTTCACCGAGCCTTCTGTAGAAGTAGATATCTGGTGGGAAGCTCCGGGCAAACCGGGCCGCTGGATGGAAGTCCTCGGGGCAGGCATGGTCCATCCCAATGTCCTCAAACATGTCGGTTATGACCCGGAGCAAGTCCAGGGTTTCGCGGCGGGGCTGGGGGTGGAGCGGCTGACGATGTTGCTCTATGGGATTGACGACATCCGCCTACTTTATACATCGGAGAAACGTTTCCTAGCGCAGTTCTAATACGCCCTGGAGGTCATAGGGTTCGGCCTGGGTAATGCGGACAGGGACAATCTGGTTGAGCGGGGCCTCTTGACCCAGGGGCGGACGGACCCAGACTTGACCATCCACATCGGGGGCAAACCGGGCGGCGCGACCGACCCATTGACCCGTCGCGGGGTTTTCCTGTTCAAGCAGGACGGGTAGAGTCTGTCCGATGAGTTGTTGGTTACGGCGGAGGGAGATGCTCTGCTGGAGTAACATCAGTTCCTTGCGTCGCTGTTGTTTGATTTTGGTAGGTACTTGGTCGGGGAGGTCGGCGGCTGGGGTCCCGGCTTCACGGGAGTAGGCGAAGACTCCCACATGGTCAAATTCCTCAGCACGAACAAAGGCCAACAGATGCTCAAAGTGTTCCTGGGTCTCGCCGGGAAAGCCGACGATGAACGTGGTCCGCAGGGTGGCTCCAGGGAGGCTAGCACGGATCTCAGCTAATTTTTGCTGCGTGAAATCCACCTGCCAAGGGCGGTTCATGCGCTTGAGGACCTGGGGGTGGCTGTGCTGGAGAGGCATATCTAGGTAGGGCAAGACGTTAGGACTCGCGCGCAGGGCCTGGAGGACCTTGGGGGTCAGGCCCGTCGGATAGAGATACAACAGCCGAATCCAGGGTACATCCACCACGCCAAGAGCTTGGATTAGTTCCGCCAGTCGGGGTTCGCCGTAGCGGTCTAGCCCGTAATTCGTCGTAATTTGGGAGATGAGGACGATTTCCTTGACGCCCTGGGCGGCGAGTTCCTTGGCCTCGTAGACCACGGACTCAATGGAGCGCGAACGCTGGTCGCCTCTCAGGTGCGGGATGATACAGAAAGCACAGCGATAATCACAGCCCTCGGCAATGCGTAGGTAGGCCATCGCCTCCGTCGTGGTGCGGTAGCGCGGCAGGTTCTCATCGGCAATGAAGCTGGGTTGTTGGCTAATCTCGGTCACGCGCTCGCCGCGCTCCACCCGCTCAAGGACCTGCACGATATTTTGATAGTCGCCCGTGCCAATTAGGGCCACGGCTTCCGGGATCTCGGTCAATAGCTCGGTTTGAAAATGTTGGGCTAAACAACCGCTAATCACTACTTTTTTACCCATTTCGGCTAAGCGCACCAGGGTCCGCACCGATTCTGTCCGGGCTGCCTCGATAAAACTACAGGTATTGACCAAGACGTAATCCGCCTTCTCCTCGTCAGTGTCCACCCCATAGCCCGCCTGGACCAATAGCCCTAGCATATGTTCGGTGTCAACACGATTTTTTTCACACCCCAAGTGGGTGACAGCGACGGTGGATTTCATGGCAATCTGGAAGGTGACTTCCTATCCTATCTGTTTCCCTGAGGCGGTTGCTTGAGCAAGCCAAACTACCAACAATTAAGTAGCGGCCTGATGGACCCCAATAGCGAATTTTTCACCCATTGGGCTTTGCGCCGGACCCTGATGACCTGGGCGGAACGTCGCGCCCGTCCCCGGTCCCCCCAGATAAACCCTTGTCGGGACTGTCGCTATTTTTTTGGTCGCACCTATCTCGTCTGTGCCATCCATCCTGGGGGTCCCCAGGTCCAGCCCTGCCCGGATTACAGCCCTTAAGCTACACCATTGGTCAAGCTGCCGATGACCCCGAGACTCACCGTCACTTGGTCGCCCGTCTGGAGCGGACCAATCCCCGCTGGCGTTCCGGTCAAAATTACATCGCCGGGATAGAGGGTCATGACTTGAGAGATGTAGGCGACTAGATAATCAGGCGCGAAAACCATGTCTTGAATTGAAGCTGATTGCACGAGTCTCCCGTTGAGGTGGGTCTGCAATCGGGTTTCGATAGCTAGCGCACCCGTCCAGAGGAAGGGACCAAGGGGACAGAAGCTATCAAAACCCTTGGCACGGGTCCACTGTCCGTCTTTTTTTTGCAGGTCACGGGCGGTCACATCGTTGGCGCAGGTGTAGCCCGCAATGTAGTGGTGGGCGGTCTCTGGGGTGATGCCCGTGCAGGTTTTACCGATGACAACCGCCAGTTCACCCTCGTAATCCACGCGCTGAGCGATAGCGGGTAACTGAATCGGCTGGTCGGGGGCCAAGAGAGCAGAGGGCGGTTTCAGGAAGATGAGGGGGTCGGTGGGGACGGGTCCGCCCATCTCAGCGGCGTGGTCCCGGTAGTTCTTGCCGACCCCGATGATTTTGGTGGGGGTACAAGGCGGAAGGAGGTAGCAAGCGGCGGGGTCAAAAATTGCCGTTGTTGTCTGGATCTGACCCTCTTGCCAAACCCCAGCTAGAGCCTGGGCAAAGGGATAGCGAGGACTTCCCAGTTCGCGGGGGACAAAACGCACCTGATACATACTCTCTCCCGCAACATTTGTTCAGTTTAGGGCGGGGGTGGTCAGCCCTGGATTCTTTTTGGCTACAATTAACGAATTCTAGACGGGTCCGACCAGATGTTTGATGATTTAGTCCGTTTTGTCTTCAATGACTGGTGGATTTCTCTACCTATGCTGGCGGCCTCGGTCTTCACCGTAGCGGTCATTTTTGAACGTGCCATCTTCTTCAACCGCAACACTAAAGATATCGAGCAACTGACCCAACGTTTACAGCGCGACCTAGAGCAAGGCAACTACGCCCAAGCTCAGTACACCGCCAACATCACCGGGGGCGTGATTGGGTCCGTGGCAGAAGAAGGGGTCCGCCTCTTGAGTCGCGGCGTTGTCGACTTCACCACCGCCTTTGACATCCGACTCGCCTTGGGCCTGCGTAAGCTAGAGAAAAATTTGTCCGTCTTGGGAACCATCGGCGCCGTCGCACCCTTCGTCGGTCTGTTAGGAACGGTGGTCGGAATCTTGCGCTCGTTCCAGACCTTTTCTGAAGCGGGTGCCCAGAGTAACCGTTTAGCAGAAGAAATTGGTTTCGCCCTCGTTGCCACCGCAGCGGGTCTAGTAATTGCGATTGTTGCAGTCTTGGCTTACAACACCTTCAACGGAACCGTCACACGGTTTGAAGATGAGATGCAGCAACTAAAATTACTCTTCTTGAATTTCCAAGGCCGTCCGGCGGATGCCTCCGTAACCACAACACCCGCCGTCGAAAGCAATCCTTACCCCAAGAATCTGCTCTAACCAGGAGACCCCATGGCAATTCAATCGGGCGGACGCCGGGGACGGCGCGGCGGCTTCAATGAAATCAACATCACCCCATTAACTGACGTATTTTTGGTGTTGGTAATTATCCTCTTGATTACCGCGCCTTTGATCCAGAACTCCTCCCTAAAAGTAGAATTACCCTCTTCCAGTAGCACCGAGAAGGGCGAACAGCGCAGCTTAGTGGTGACAGTCTCTGCCGATGGCAAATACGCAGTCAACGGCACCATCGTCAAAGGTGAGGCCCTAGTCAGCAACATCAAGCGCGAAGCACGGGCCACCCAGCAAAAAGTCCTAGTCGTCAATGCTGACGCGAACTCCAGACAGAAAGACGTCATCCGGGTCATGGACGCTGCACGCCAAGCCGGTATCCAGAAGATGTCCCTCGCCACCCAACGCCAGAACTAGGTGACGTGGCTGTTGGGGAATGCTTACAGACTAAGAGGCCCCTCCGCCCCATAAATGGGGGACCAAGGCAGAAGAGAGAAGAGAGTGGACAGCAAGAATCGGCTAGAGGACGGGGTGTAATGGAGAGCTAAGCTGTTCAAATAGCAGTTAAACCGGGTTAGTTATTTTCCCGCCCTCGTGGTGAGCTTTAGTTGCAGGGGGTGTGGGGGCCGTGCGCGGCCCCCGTGGGTCGGCGGGAGTGTGAGGGTGGAACCTTAGGTTCATACCCTCACGGGCTGTTGAAAGCAGCGCGAACCACTAACTCTCACCGCACAAACCCCCACCGCAACCAGCAGATGTGAGTAGCCCGTAGATGAGCAATAACTCTTTTGCCTTGGTCCCCTACGGAGCAAAGATTCAAGGACCCAAATGTAGCCGATGAACCCCGACTCGTTTGCGACCGGGTAGGAGTAGAGGGACTTCAAGAGCCGCCCAACGGCTGCCGGACTGATGGGCTGCAATGATAGCTCCAGGTACAGTCAGCGGTTGGCTGAGGCGACCAGACCCCAACTCAAGTAAAGCTAGTCCCCTGAGTTTCGCGGTGATGGTATTTTGTGCCAGAGGGAGGAGGAGGGTTTTAGCATCCAGGGTAGGAGGGCGGTCCAGACTAGGTATTCGCCAACGCTGGAGGATTTTACCCTGTTCACCGACCAAGAGGACCATATTACTCGCGGGGTGTTCCTGTTTGGGGTCCTCGTCCGTGGCACCGGGCAGAGGCGCAGTCGTCCCCGCGAAAACTAACCAACGACGGTCAGGCAGACTCTCCAGGAACTTGTAATAAACCGTAGTGTTCCGTTGCTCACGGGAGAACCGCTGTTGCCAACTAGGGACCAGCACGCCCTTGGATTCTAACCTGTAGACCACGGCCTGACCGTTCCCAGCCAGGGTCATGAGCGTCTGATTATCAGAGCTAAATGCAGGCGGACAGACCGGACTCAAGGGTTTCCCGCCAATAGGTGCAAGTAGCTTTTGGTCCAGGACCTGTCCAGTACGACTATCAAGTAGCGTCGTAGTCAAGCCCCGATTAGCACGGGTGAAGTCCGTCACGAAATCCCCCGTCACAAGCCCCACCCGGGTCCCGTCAGGACTGACCGTCACCCCCCCACCCACAGCAGACACCAACGGTTGTGGAGGAAACCGCCAACGCACCCGGCCTTGCGGGTTTAAGCTCACCACCTGCACCCGCGCAATCGCCTCCCCGAAAACATTCCAGTAGGTCATGACGTAGAGATTCCCGGCCCGGTCCACCCGCAGGTCCCGGTTAATTCCCGCAAATGTCCCCTTACCGATGGTCCCCCGAAGATCTGGGCGGGCACTGTATTGCCAGCGTCGTTTACCGTCCTTGCCGATAGCTTGGACTTGGGCCGCGAGACTCTGTTCCCCGGTGTAGAGCGTCTGACCATCGGGCGCAAAGACCAGACCACGCAACCGGACCCCCTCCCCCAGGTTGAGTTGCCACCGTTTTTGCCCCGTGCGGCTATCAAACAAGTACAACACCCCGTCGTCCGTCGCCACCGCTACCGTGTCGCCCTGGGGACTGAAACGCACACTCTCGAAGGTATATTCGTCCCAGTTGTAACTATTCATCACCCGTTGGGGCAGCGGCAACGGAATCGTTAGGGGTTCGGCGGCAACCCCAGTGCCCCACAAGACCAGTAAAAGGAGCCACATCTCAGAACCTCCACCGCAAGCCCGTCCGCACCTCCAAGCCCAACCCCGGAAAGCCCGGAGCCTCCTCGAATTGCTGGTCAAGTACATTATTCACACTCAAATTGAAGTCCAACCCAGCCAGAACTGGATACTGAAACTTAAGATCCAGGGTGGTGTAACCGGGCAGCGTCTCCTGGTTGCGATTCCCGGTGAAGAAAGAGCTCACGGAACGTACAAACACCCCCGCACCCCAGCCCTGATGTTGATAATTCAAGTTGATATTAAAAACATCAGGCCGAAAAGCGAGTTGGTTCCCGACAATCGCCGCATTCTGGTCCTGAAGGATCTGAGTACCCACAGCGGTGTAGTTGACTCCCAGGATGAGGTTGGGCACGACTTCAATATCCAGACTCGTCTCAATTCCCTCAGCACGAACTAAACCCAGGTTGATCACCTCTCCCACAGTATTAAAGGTAAACGGGTCAGTGGTACTCACGAACTGGTTCAAGTCCGCAATCGTGTTGGTAAAAAAGGTAAACCGCAATAGCCCAATCCGCCCCAACTGCTGGTCTAGCCCCACGTCATAGCTCTCGGCCCGTTCCGGTCGGAGTCCTGGATTAGGCCGCAACTGGAAGAACGGCGAATCAATGACATAGGCACTATCAAACAGCGTCGGAGCCCGAAAACTCTGACTATAGTTACCCCGCAATGAAGTGGTCGGCGTTATTTGCCATCTCGCCCCCAAACTGGGATTGGTCTGACCATCCGTATTGGAATTGAAGTCCTGACGCACCCCGAGCACAGTGATAAAAGCCTCATCCCACTGGATCTCATCCTGGACAAAGAACGCACCTTGACTGTAACCCGCGTCATAGTTCAGGCTTGTCAGTCCCCCCGCCAGGAAATCTGTGCTTGTATTCCGGGCTTGGACCGTCCGGTAATCCCCGCCGTAAGTCAATAGTTGCCCCGGTGTAATTTGCCACGAATGCTGGAGTTGACCGCCGAAACTCGTCCGGTTCACCTCATCGCGGCTATCAGTGGGGAAGGATGAATCCGGGGTCAGAGTCCGAAACTGATAGTTCAAAAAGTCCCCGTACAACCGGGCTGTCAACCGTGAATCCTCTCCTTCACCTAAGTCTGAAACCAGGGTGAGTTGACTCAGGACACTGCTCGTCACCTGACGGTTCTGGGTGGTGAGGCTATTGAATCCGCCAAAGGAATTGAAGTTGGGGGTCCCAAAACTATCACTGGTAATCGGCACCCCACCGGGCACCCCCAAATCCTTGTTCAGCCACAACACACTGAGGTCAAGACGGTTGCGCTCGTCCAGTTGCCAGCGCAGTTTTCCGTCCCCATTGTTCAACAAGACATCGGCATTACGTCGTTGGTCTTGGTTAGTAAACGCCGTCGGCGTCTGGAGCGTGTACGGGAAGTTATTATCGGAGCGCAACCGTTGGTAGCCTACGCTCCAACCTACGGGACCCCGGCTACCCGCCACGCGCAGGGTCTGGGCGTTGAGACCAAAGCTCCCCAAGTCCGCCCCGACGGTGAATTCATCCTTGTTCAGGGGACGAGGCGTGACTAAGTTAATCACCCCGCCCACTGCATCCGCCCCATAGAGCGTCGAAGCCCCCCCCGGCACGACTTCAATCCGCTCAATCGCCTCGGTACTAAACTGCGACAGGTCAAACCCACCAAAGAAACCTTGGTCATTGAGCGGTCGCCCGTCGAGCAAAATCAGCACCTGGGCCGTACTACCGCCGCGCATAATCTGTGAACTCTGTGCTCCCAACTGACCCCCAGTGGCCCCCTCGGTACGAATACCGGGCAAATATTTCAGGGCCTCATCTACGGTCTGGGCACCCTGGGCTTGGAGTTCGGCGCGGGTAACGACGTAGGCGGGTTTAGTGCCTTCCTTGAGGGTCGCCTCCCGCCGGAGCGTTGTCGTCACGGGTTGGTCAAGTTTCTGGTCTAAATAAGCAGGTAAAGGCTCATCCGGGGTCTGAGCGAGGACGGGACTCAACAGCAAAAGTAGGCACGCGCACGCGCCCAAACGCAAATAAGTCATGATGCCCTTTCCTTGTGGATCGCAAGGAGAGCGTGAGGACCGGATGGGGGGGCATTCTGACTGGGACTCAGAGTCCTTCACAGCTGCGGCACAGTGCCGGATTTACACCGGACTTTCCCCGTTTACAACCTGGGCTTCCCAGGTACCCCACCGGATTCACAGGTGTGCAGGACTGAGCGTAACACAAGCCAGTCCCCGACACTTAGGGGAGTTAAGCTGCTACACTACAACGCATAGCCGCCAAAGGAATAAGCCATGCAACTAACTCCCGTTCAAAAACTTGAAGATACCGACCTCACCCTTTCACCAAAACCCCTAGTCTCCCCCGCAGAGCTAAAAGCCTTTTATCGAAATGAATTGAACCAGATTAGGGGCGGTGATAAGACTAAGAATTTTGCTAAGGGCTTGGCAAAAGCACACGGCACTAAGGATCATTACAAAATGCTTTTTATGAGTCATCAAGGCGTAGGTAAGTCCACAGAGATTAGCCGCTTGATCCAACTTCCAGAAATTGCTCGTAAATTTTCTACAATTCGTTTTTGTGCTCAAGATGAATTGGACCCAGTAAGCTTGAGAACGTGCTTCACAGTGCTTTAATCAACCGCCGTCTACTTCAATCTGAAGAGCCAGATACTTACCAACTATACCAACCCGTTCGTGAATTCTTGCAACAGAAACAAGAAGCTGCTATAGCAAACCTGTTTGAGGTGTAAATAGCTCTCCAACAGCCGCCCCTCCGCCCCGTACCCTGACGGGCACAGGTAAACGGGGAACCAAAGCAAAAAGGCCATTATTCTTGCTCCCCTGCCCTGCTTGCCTGTGCCCGTCAGGGTACGGGGCGGAGGGGCGGCTGTTGGAGAGCTATTTACACCTCAAACAGGTTTGCTATAGC
>Ga0163154_10000808_pt1 | contig 48727 bp, 42 predicted proteins | sample OliLakLV19MP9P1_FD_148649 | JGI IMG/M metagenome (GOLD analysis project Ga0163154, IMG submission 148649) | Freshwater microbial mat bacterial communities from Lake Vanda, McMurdo Dry Valleys, Antarctica - Oligotrophic Lake LV.19.MP9.P1 | ecosystem: Environmental > Aquatic > Freshwater > Lake >...
TGTGCCATGCGGTGGCTCAGATATAAGTCGTGTTTGCCCCATAGCATCAGCGTGGGCGGTTTAATCTGCCAATCGGTGGGTGGGGCGGGGGATTGACGGACATACGCCCGATACCAATTGAGCATGGCGGTCAATGCACCTTTATGCGCCCATGCCTGTTTATATTCGGTTAAATCGGCATCGGTAAAACTGCCTTTTTTTGAATTAAATTTTAAGAAGCGGAGCATAATTCGTGACCCCACCACCGAAAATAAATTTTCTGGCAAAAATGGTAATTGGAAGAACACCGCGTACATGCTTTTGGCGATTTGGCGCACATCCCCACGTATAAATTTCTCAAATACCTGTGGATGAGGGACATTCATGATGACCAATTTTTCGATATATTCAGGATGACGTAATGCCAGCCACCACGCCACCATCGCCCCCCAATCATGACCGACAATGTTCACTTTTTCGTGACCTGTGGCGCGGAGCAATCCCACAATATCCAGCACCAATTCGTCCATGCGATAATCGCTCAAATCGGGCGGTTTGTCGGTGAGGTTATAGCCCCGTTGGTCGGGTATCCACACGTAATAACCGGCATCTACCAATGGCTGAATTTGGTTACGCCAGCCATACCAAAATTCAGGGAAGCCATGCAACAAAATCACAGGCACCAATGGCTGAATTTGGTTACGCCAGCCATACCAAAATTCAGGGAAGCCATGCAACAAAATCACAGGCTTGCCCTGTGGGTTGCCTGCGACCATTACATTCATGCTGATGCCGTTGGTGCGGATGATTCGGTTATCCATGATTATTCCTCAGTATCACTTTTTTCTGATGGCGGGGTCGCACCGTGTTTGCGCCTGCGGATGAAATTCATCACGCGGGGCATGGCTTGGGTATATGCCCAATAGAAGGGTGGATAGGGCGCATAATCCCACGCGCCGATATGCCGTATAATGTCTCCACGAAAGCCCTGTTTGAACTGATACACGCCCCATAAGCGGTCTGTTTCCACAAATTCGTTGGGAGCGCCCCACATATCATATAGTGCGTAGCCGTGTGCTTTTGCCCAGCGCATGGCTTCCCATTGGAGCAGGTAATTCGGCATTTTATCCCGCGAGACATTGCTCGATGCGCCATAAAAATACCAACATTTACGCCCAAAGTGAAATAAAATTACATGGGCAATCGGTACATCACCATCATAAGCGATGAGGGCGTGTGCCAGACCTGCCACCATAAAATCACGCCACGCTTTTTCGTAATAGGCGGGTGGACGGGTGAGAAAATGGTCGCGCTCGCCCGTGATGCGATACAGGTCATATAACACGGGGAGGTCATCGAGGGTGGCGTGCCGAATCGTCACACCCTTTTTTTCTGCTGTACGAATTTTCCTACGGGTATTTTGGCTCATATCCGCCAATAATGCTTCTTCATCCCGCGATAAATCAATTGTCAGAGTGTTACGAAACTGCACTTGGTCATCAGAAAAACGCCATTTTCCCGCCAGCAACCGATTTTTGAGCGATACGCCAATCGGTTGTGGTTGGTCATCGGGTGTATTGGGCAGACCAGTAGCCAGTGGCACATCGGGGTCAATTTTGAGCCAGATGGCACGTTGTTTTTTGGCGAATTGTGTCAGATAGCCTAAGATATATGCGGTGAGCGATTCATCTTCATAATTCAGCACCGCGCCTTTTGGCACATAGCACACCGATAAAAAGGCAATGCGCCGTGTGAGGATGGATGCCAGCGCCACCGCTTGGTTTTTATCATCATAAAACATCAGGCGGGTGGGTTTCCAGCCCGTGGTGATATGCTTAAATTCGCCCCACTCCCACGTTTGCAAAATATGGGCATAGGGCAATTGACGCAGGGTGTCATTCCATGTGTCGCGGTCAAGCATTTCGGTCACACGCATTATGACCGCCTCATGGGGATAAGCAGAATGTCATTGGTGATACGCCCGCCGTTGGTTTGGGTCATGGCGATACGTGCGCCTGTGATGGCATCTACCATGCCGATGCCGATGGTGAAATTTTCGGTGGTTACACCTTCCAACGATATCACGACACACTCGTTAATCGCTTCCCCTTCGCGCCAACCACCGGTAGGGTAACGATTATTCATTGGGGCGGCATCGTATTGAGCAAAAAGTCCGCCATTGGGGTTTAGGATGTGGATAAATACGTTATAGTTCCCCTCTGGAAATTGCAATGCAGACCATGTGAAGCAAATTTCTACCGTATTATCGGTTGGGTTGATGGTGGTCGTTGGTTGCGATAAGCCAATTTTTTCTGCCAACCGATAAGCAATAATTGTCTGGGTGGGTGGCGCATTAATGGCGATAACCCCGATATTCGCCACATCCACAGGCGTTTCATCACGCCCGATGATGGGCAATTCTGCCAGAGTATCGCCGTCATATAATTTGACAATGAGAATATCGCTAATCTGGACGGACGCATCTTCTGGGATATGTATCCAATAGGTTTCTGACCATGTTTGACCTATCTCCCAATCGCTGGCGAGTAAATTGCCTGTGGCGGGATAACTATCGCGCCGTACCACATTGGTTTGTGCCGAATGAAGCGCCACACGCAAATTATCATCGGCAGGGGCTAATGCACGCCAATACAGCGTCACTTGGATAGTTTCGTTGGGCAAGGCACGCGGATAAATCGGTGACATGCCGATGAGTTCTGCCACATTTCCAAAGCGGAAATAGACGGGGCGGTCTATCATCTCTGGCAAGGGGGTCGGTTGATAAGCAGGGACAAAATAACGGAATAGCGCCGAAGCCCCAACGCCAAACATCACTATCAACAACAATAATGCCCGATAGCGCCAACGATGTGGCATCCATCCGCCAATGCCGATGGCGATAATTCCCCCCCAACAGGCGATGAGGGGGATTAGGTAGCGTCCCAAATTGCCCCCCCAATATTTTCCAGACAGATAAAACACCGCCACCACCATACAGGCGGTAAAACTGCCTAATACCACCGCGATATTGCGTGCGAGTGGGGTGGGGAAGAGGTGTTTTTTGGTGATGCGGGCGCGAATCACCCACAAGCCACATCCCAAAATGCTGATAATGGTCAGTAGGTTAAAATACAGATATAGTTCATCGCCAACCGCCACAATCCCCCCGCCAAACCGCGCCCAGAAGGTTTCGTAGATGAATACGCCGTTTCTGAGCGCGACTTCCAACGAAAAACTGCCATCGGGGTTAATCGGTTGCGCCCCTGGTATATTGGGGACGGCGCTTAGGGCGGTTGGGTCGCCATATTGAATCAGATTATTGACATACCACCAGCCACCCACGATAAATGTGACCACCAAAATCGCTACCCAATATTTGATATGAGCGCGGGTGATGAGCAACGTCATGCCGATGGGGACAGCCAGTAGCAAGGTATTGGCTTTGGATAAAATCGCCATGCCCGCAAAAATACCGAGTAGAGTGGTATTTTTCCAATTGGGTTTATCGCGCAGGATATACATTAGCATCAATATGGCATAGGTGGTGCAGACGATAGCCAGTGTGTCGTTGTTCATCACACTGGCAATATAATTGAATTGCGCCCAAAAGGTCATACTGCCCAAAGCGATGAGCCGTAATGTGCCAGAATTGGGGAATATCACCTTAAAAATCAACATACAGCCGATGAGGGTCAGTAGCCCCATGCCCACAGACACCATCCGTATGGTATATAGCGCATAGGCGACTGGGCTAGATATATCTGGGAAAAGTTCTGTTTGCCGATGTAAAAACAAATTGTTATTATCTGCACCCACCGCGCCGATAAGGTCACTATAATTGCCCCGATAAAATGGATTATAGCGACTACCCATCTCCTCAAATTGGCTGTTATCATAGCCACGCACAATGAGCGATGTGAGCCAATAATACAACGGGGGATGATGATATTGCCCAACAAGCGGTGTTTGAATATCGGGTGGGATGGGAGCGGTCATGCGGGTGAGCAATTCGGCATGGGCATAGTGTCCCACTTCATCGGGTCCCTCGAATGGGGGATTGTTAAGGGCATAGACTGTCGCAAAAATGATGAAAATGCCCAACATCAAAATTGTGAGGATACGTTCAAAAATCGTCACGGTTATGCTCTTATCTTCAAATAGGTTTTATAAGCATTATATATCAAGGGATGATAAACCACATCCCACGCGCCAACACTCCGTACTATTTGCCCACCCCAACCGCGCTTAAAGCCATAGACCCCCCATAACCCATCGTCACGGGTCTGAAATTCGGCTTCGAGGGTCGCTTCATCAGCATCTGGGATGCCCCACATATCATACCAAACGCACCCATGTGCTTTTGCCCATAACATCGCTTGCCATTGCACACCATACGCCGCCATCAAATTGCGTTTGATATTGGCAGATGCGCCATACATATACCATGCGGTATCGCCTGCCTTATAGACAAATACCCCCGCTAGGCAATCACCTTCATGGTCTGCCAAAAATAGCGCCGCATCGCCTTGTGTGACCGATAGGTCGTAGGCACGTTCATAATAGGCTGGTTCATGCACCCCAAACACATTGCGTTCCCCTGTGATACGCATCATGGCGGTGAATTTGCTCACATCGGCACGAGTCGCTTCATAATAGTGAATATCGTTCTTTTGGCTTTGGCGGATTTTGCGCCGTGTCCCCTGATTCATCCGCGCCAAAATTGACTCTTCATCGGCAGACAGGTCTATCAGTACCGTATTGGGTGGTTGGATGGTCTGTGGGCTTGGTACAAACCCCAATGAGGCAAAGGTGGGTGGGGCTTCATCCAAAAAAATCCCCGCCTCCCATTTTAAGAAACGCGCATGATGTTTTTTGGATGTGGTGCGAATGGCATTCCACAAATCGGTTTGGGCGGTTTCATCGGATAGATAGGGTCCCATCGGCAAATAGGCGACTGTGCCGAGTTTGACGGGTAGGCGATAAAAGAGCAATTGCGCCCCGCCGATGATTGTGCCGTCACGCATGAGTGCGACAATTTCGTCTTGCCAGCCAAAGGCACACTTGAGCGCCCCAAATGCCGAGAGTTGCAAGGCATGGGCGCGGGAATGCGATTTGACATAGGCATCCCATTGGGTGGGTGAGGGTGTTTGTAAGGTTATCATGTTCAGAATTAAAGCGCAAAGCGGTTTATAAGGCAATAGTGCAATCGGTGTTTGGGTTACATTGCAGGCTATTTATTCATCTTGCCCAATTCGGCTATGGGATGAATGGGGCAAATGTGTTAGAATTTCACCTTGTTGGTTAGCGCGATGTTTCATGGTAAATAACAAAAGACCAATTTGCACCAATAGGACGAGAGTGCTATACTTACCCTCGTTTGTGATAAAGATTGCAAACTAATTGCAAGTTTCTTAAAGTGTTTTTTTCAACGGATGCAAGCACGCTTACTTTTTAGAGGTGACACCTCATGGAAATACTGAATCAATGGGCATTTATCGGCATGTTTTTCCTTTTAGCCCCCATTTTGCCCGCCGTGCCAATTTTGTTGGCGGCGGTCATCAGTCCCAAAAAGCCTAACGCCATCAAACAGGCAACTTATGAATGTGGCGTAGAGACGGTTGGTGACACATGGGTGCAGTTCAAAGTGCAATATTATCTCTACGGACTCATTTTCCTCATTTTTGATGTGGAAATGGTCTTTTTATTCCCGTGGGCATTGGCATATAAGCAACTCGATTTCTTCGCATTTTTGGCGGGGTTATTGTTTATCTTTTTGCTCAGTGATGCCCTCGTTTATGCGTGGCGCAAAAAAGTTTTGGAATGGGTGTAGCTTATGCAATGCGATAATATCATCAATACGCTTGCTCCGTGTTTGGTACAATCGGGTTGGAATGGCGACCTCGCCAATTTTGCCTCTATCTTCTTGGGTGTGATCATTTTAGCAACCTTTCCGTTGCTAGTGACGATTGTCCTCATTTGGTTTGAGCGCAAATTTGCCGCCCGTATTCAAGACCGCTTGGGTCCCAATCGTGTGGGACCGTTTGGGTTGTTACAACCATTTGCAGATGTCATTAAATTGCTTGGTAAAGAAGATATTACCCCTGCAGGTGCAGATAAACTCATTTATAATATCGCCCCTGTGATGATGGTGATGTCGGTGTTGCTGATATGGGCAGTTGTGCCATTGTCGCCAATTCATGTTGGCATGGATTTAGAAATTGGTGCGCTGTATATCATTTCGGTGGCATCTTTTGGCACACTATCGGTCATTTTTGCCAGTTGGTCTAGCAACAATAAATACGCGCTACTCGGTGCCTTCCGTGTGGTGGCGCAGTTGATTAGTTATGAAGTGCCACTCGCACTCTCATTGCTCATCCCTGTGATGTTGGCAGGTAGCATGAGCCTTGTGGATATTACCCAAGCCCAAGCGGGTATGTGGTTTATCTTTGTGGCACCGCTGTCTGCGATTTTGTTTTTTATATCATCACAAGCCGAAACCGGACGCGCCCCATTTGACCTGCTCGAAGCCGAATCTGAGCTGGTTGCAGGGTTCAATATCGAATATTCGGGGATGAAATTTGCCTTGTTCTTTGCGGGTGAATTTATGCACGTTTTTACCAATGGCGTGTTGATGGCGGTGTTATTTGCAGGTGGCTATATCGGCTTTGGCGGATTAGAGAATAGTATCCCATTGTTGGGGATTGTGTTCTTGTTCCTTAAGGCATCGGTGTTTTATATGCTATCGCTCCTCATCCGTAATGCGATTCCGCGTGTGCGGATTGACCAGTTGATGAATTTTAACTGGAAATTCCTCGTGCCAGTCTCGATTGTGAATGTTGTCATGATGGCATTTTTGCTCAAAGTGGTGCAAGCGTTGGGCATTGCCCCCACACCAGAACTAGCCAATGACTTTGTGGCAAATATTCCACAAACGTTGGTGTTGTTTGCGGGGAATGTGGTGCTGGGTTTGCTGGTGATGAACACTGTGAGCTCACGTATTCGCAAAGAACGCCTACAAGAATCGGCAAATCGCGCCATCGTGCCAATGGGTGCGGGTGATTAATTATGACGACAGGGGAGTTTTAATATGAACTTCGGTGAAGGATTAACCCCAGAAGCATTCGCCTTTGGCTTATTTACCATCCTCACACTTGGGGGGGCGTTGGGTGTGGTCACAAGCCTTAACCTAGTCCGTGCCGCCATTTGGCTGATGTTGAGTTTGTTTGGCATTGCGGGATATTTTGTGTTATTGAGTGCGCCATTTTTGGCATCGGTGCAAGTTTTGGTGTATATCGGCGCAATCGGTATTTTATTCTCGTTTGCAGTCATGCTCACACGCGGGATGACCAACCTCAAAGAACGGTTTAATGATCAATGGTGGTTGGCAGGGTTGGCGGCGCTCACGGCATTTGTTTTGTTGATGGTGGGCGTGATTGTCCCCGCATTTGGCAATTCGGGTGCGCCTGTGTCTGACCAAGTGACCACCACCGTAGATTTGGGTGTGGCGCTGGTGAGTGGCAATCAGTACGTATTGCCGTTTGAGGTGGCATCGTTGCTCCTCACCGCAGCGATGATTGGCGCGATAGTCATTGCGCGTGAAGATGATTAGCAGCGGGTCAATCCACAACAAGAGGAGGATGTAATGGTTCCACTTTGGATGTATTTAACGGTTGCGGCGGCGCTCTTTTCCATCGGTATGTATGGGGTTTTGGCACGCCGTAACGCCGTAGCTGTCCTCATGGGCATTGAGTTGATGCTTAATGCGGTCAACCTCAACCTAATTGCTTTTTGGCGGTATCTGACCCCATTCAACATGAGTGGACAGGCTTTTGCCGCATTTGTACTGGTGGTCGCCGCCGCAGAAGTCGCTGTCGGCTTGGCGATTATTATCGCAGTCTATCGCAACCGCCAATCGGTGGAAGTCGAAGACGTAGATATGCTCAAAGGATAAGGGGCGCACATGGTTAATTTTAACGATGTAAATTATCTCCCTTGGCTTATCCCACTCGGTCCGATGCTGGCATTTGCCATTATCGCATTGCTCACCAACCGCAGTCGGTTAGTGCCTGCCACATCACATGAATATGGCGGACATCACCCCGATTATGACGGAATGCTTGTGCCTGTGGTTGCCCCATGGAGCCGAGTATTGAGTATTGTGGTGGGTATGGCTGGTATGACCGCCGCGTGGTTGATGAGTCTGGTGGTGTTTTTTCAGGGTATTAGTACCTCAAAATTAGGCTTAGACGACAAAGTTTTTGAAAGTAGCCGTAACTGGCTTGCCACTGGTGTAGAAACCTTCCGCATCGGCATTTTGGTAGACCCCCTCACGGTGGTTATGCTGTTTATGGTGCCATTGGTGGTAATGTGTATCTTTATCTACTCCATTGGTTATATGGCACATGACCCACGCCAAGCCCGCTTTTTTGCGCTTATCTCTTTATTTGCGGGCGCGATGCTCACATTGGTTGTGGCAGATAACCTGCTGTTGCTATTTGTGGGTTGGGAAGTCATGGGCGTGTGTTCGTACTTGCTCATCGGCTTTTGGTATGAGAAGAAAAGTGCTTACCGCGCCGCGATTAAAGCCTTCACGACCACTCGTGTTGCCGATGTGATTATGTTGCTCGGCATTGTGTATTTATACACCATGACAGGCACGCTTAGCTTCCGTGATATTCTTTATAATCCAGAAGTTCTGGCAATGCTCGCAGGCACTCCCGCACTCATTGTGGGGAGCTGGGGAATTAGTGCGGCGGGACTCATTGGCATGTTCCTCATCATCGGCACAATCGGTAAATCGGCACAATTTCCACTACACGTTTGGTTGCCCGATGCGATGGAAGGTCCAACCCCTGTTAGCGCGATGATTCATGCCGCGGCGATGGTGTCGGCTGGTATTTATGCCATTATCCGCATGTATCCATTATTTGAAGCAGGTGGGCATCCACATTCGGGTGAATTTACGTTACCATTATTGCTCATGGCGGTGGTTGGCGCGTTTACGGCACTTTTTGCCGCAACGATTGCCCTCACTCAAAATGATGTGAAAAAAGTGTTGGCATATTCGACCATATCGCAATTGGGTTTTATGATGGCGGCGTTGGGGATTGGCGCATATATCGCGGCATTCTTCCACCTCATCACCCATGCGTTTTTCAAAGCCTTGTTGTTTATGGCTTCTGGCTCTGTGATTCATGCGATGGAACACGGTGAACATCACCTCCATGAGCATCACGATGAACATGGCGACCACGACCATGCACACGCTGACCATCATGCCCACGACGCGCACGATAGCCACGATGCACACGATGCACACGATGCACACGACCACGAACATGGCGACCACGACCATGCACACGCTGACCATCATGCCCACGACGCGCACGATAGCCACGATGCACACGATGCACACGACCACCACGAAATAGTCGGTGAACCGATTGATGCTGATGACGTGGATGAACCCGTAACACCTCACTTTGACCCCCAAGATATGCGGAATATGGGCGGACTGATTCGTACAATTCCCGTCACCGCATGGACATTTATCATCGGTGGCGTGTCGTTGGCTGGCTTCCCATTAATTACGGCAGGATTTTGGTCGAAAGACGAAATTTTGGCGGATGCGTGGTATGTGTGGTCTGGTACATCATCTGTCGTGCATATCTTTGTGTTTGTGATGTTGGCGATGGCGGCATTTTTGACCGCATTTTATACCGCACGCCAATTGAGCATGACCTTTTTGGGCGACCATCGCACCGAAGCAGCCACACATTCTGGCTTGGGCGGTCCGCGTAGCATTATTAGCATCACGATGCAATTGCCACTGGTCATCCTCGCGTTTTTTGCGATTGTGGCGGGTTTTGTGGGTGTCCCACCCGATTTCCCCATCTTTGGCAGTATCTTTGCACCTAATGGCAACCCATTCTTCGATTTTGTGAAGTATAGCCTGCTTACCGAAATGCAACCGCCCAAACCCCCGTTCAATGCCATCCCTGTGTTGGTATCGTTTGCGGTGGCGCTTGGTGGTCTGTATTTGGGCTGGCGCATGTATGGTCGCACACCCCTCAAAGCGGGTGAAGCAGACCCCATGACGAAAATTTTGTCGCCAAGTGCCTATAAATTGCTCCAAAACAAGTATTATATAGACGAATTGTATGTGGCAGTGTTTGTCAAACCCCTCAAGTGGTTCTCTAAAAATGTGGTGGTGGTCTTTATTGATAAGGGCATCATTGATGGCACCATTCACCTCATTGCCCGTGTATTCACATGGATTGGCGACTTGTTCAAAGTGTTGAACTTGTGGCTGATTGACGGCGTGAGCGATAGCATCCCACAAGGGATTATCAATTTTGGTGCATGGTTCAGACGGACTCAGACGGGACAAATCCAACAATATATGTTGTGGGTGCTGTTTGCCGTCCTGATTATCGGTTTGATATTTGTGGTCTCTGCGGGATTCTTACAAGCCGCAGGCTAGGGTAAGTGGGGGAGGGCATGGTGAATCGCCATGCCCTTCTCATGTAAATTAGGCTTATTGCAAAAACGGAGGGATTTTCCGTACATGGGCAATTCAAATTTATTCGGTTTAGATGTACTGTCCATTCTGGTGCTTGCACCAGCTTTTGGCGCATTACTTGTGGTGGCATTGCCACGCAACCCATGGCTAGGGCGCATTGTATCCCTAACGATTGCGTTGGCGATTGGCGTGCTTGCCACACTTGTCTTTTTTAGCTACGACCGCACCAACCCGAATATGCAGTTCACATCGGAAACACAATGGTTTGCGCTATTGGGTTCTACGTGGAACGTAGGGATAGATGGCATTAGCGCGACGATGGTGTTGCTGACAGGGATTCTTGTCCCACTGGGGATTCTTGTCCCACTGGCAATTCTCATCAGTTGGGAAATTGAAGACCGCGTGAATGTGCATTTGGCGCTCATCTTGTTCTTTGAAACAGGTTTGATGGGTGTATTCATAGCGCAGGATTTGATGATATTCTTCTTATTCTACGAATTGAGCCTTGTGCCGATTTATTTCCTCATTGACCAATGGGGCGGAAAAAACCGCAAGTATGCCGCCACTAAGTTCATGATTTATTCCATCGGCGGGACATTAGGCATGTTGCTCGCCACCCAGCTTATCGGCTGGACGGCGGGTACATTTAATATTAAAGAATTAACGGTGTTGTGGCCCCAATTTGATGGCACAGGTGGCACAGGGATTTTCTTGGGTATTGATATAGAGACGGTGAAAGCCCTCGCATTTGTGGGATTTTTCATCGCCTTTTGCATCAAAGTACCCATATTCCCCTTCCATACATGGTTGCCCGATGCTCACGGTGAAGCACCAACGGCAGGCTCGATGCTCCTCGCGGGTGTCATGCTCAAATTGGGCGCATACGGATTTATCCGCTTGGTTGTGCCTCTGTTCCCCGATGTATGGGTGGCAGATATTGGCTTGCTCGGACTCAATATCACATGGGCGGGCTTGTTTGCCTTCCTCGCCATGTTGGGCATCGTGCTAGGGGCGTTTGCGGCTTTTGCCCAGACCGATATTAAGCGACTCGTGGCATACAGCTCGGTGAATCACATGGGTTTTGTGGCGTTAGGCATCGCAGTCATGGCTACAGTTTATGGACAAGCCTATGTGAACGGCTCGACCACCCCAGAGATGATGCAAAGTGGTATCATCGCCGCCAATGGCGCGGTTATGCAGATGTTTAATCATGGTCTTAGCTCGGCGGGTATGTTCTTGCTGGCAGGCGCGATTTATCATAAAACCCACACCCGCGATTTGCGCGAATATGGCGGTTTGTGGGTGAAAGCACCGATTTATGGTGGCATTTTTATCTTCACCAGCATGGCGAGTTTGGGATTGCCCGGACTTAACGGCTTCATCGGTGAATTTTTGGTGGTACGTGGGGCTTTCCCCGTATTCACATGGCTGACAATCTTCTCCATGTTAGGGTTGCTCTTTACAGGGGCATATATCCTCAAAGGAATTCGGGCGGTATTGCACGGACCATTCAACATGAGATGGCGCGATACCAATGTCGAAATTGAACTGCGCGAATTTATCGCTATTGCACCGTTGATGATTCTCATCCTCATTACGGGTATTTTCCCAAATTGGGTACTTTATGTGATTAACAACTCTGTGACGCTTATGATGCAGGGGCTGAGTTAGGGTAGGGATATGTCTTTTACGTTTCCAGTGCTTACAGCCATAATTTTTATCCCGATAGTCGCGGCGGTCATCATTTTGTTTATGAACCCCAAACAACGCGACCTTATTCGGGGGACTGCGCTTTCTACAGCAGTGGTCTTATTGGGACTTTCGGCGTTTGTATATTTTAGTTACAACGGCGAAGTCAATCGGGCGGGCGGATTGCTCGAAGCTCAAGAACAACTCGTGGCAGATGGTGGCGACCTCATCGGTAGCCAGATGTTCAAAGACGGGTTGCGGTTTGAAGAAAAATACACATGGGTAGATACTGTTGGCATTAGTTACCATGTGGCAGTGGACGGCTTAAATGCCCCGATGATTTTGCTCACGGGCATGGTCGCGGTGGCGGGTGTGCTGATTAGCTGGCGTATCGAAGACCGTATCCGCGAATTTATGGCGTTCTTCCTCTTGCTGGTTGCAGGGGTGTATGGCGTATTTGTCGCGGTGGATTTATTCCTGCTGTTTTTCTTCTATGAACTCGCCATCTTCCCTATGTACTTACTGATAGCGGGGTGGGGCTGGGAGAAATTGCGCGAATATGCGGCGATGAAACTCACGCTATTCATCCTCATCGGCTCAGTGATTGCATTTGTCGGGGCGATTGCGATGGTACTCACTGCCAGTAATTTCTTTAGCAGTGAGGCTGGTGCGGCAATATTTGCCCAAGCACAACAATCGGGCTTGCTCTCTACTACTGCACAAACATTCAGTTTTGATATTGTCCAACTCACCGTTGCGGCAGAAGCGGGCGCGTTTGATGCCATCGGTTATTTCGGTGTCGAAACCCTTACCTTTGCCACATTCTGGTTTCCATTCATCTTCATTGGATTTGCGGTGTTGGCGGGTGTGTTCCCCTTCCATAACTGGTCACCAGATGGTCACGTTGCCGCGCCAACCGCCGTCTCGATGATTCATGCGGGTGTGCTGATGAAATTGGGCGCGTATGCGGCTTTGCGTTGTGGTGTTCAACTCATGCCAGAGGGCGCACAAGCGCATTTGCCGTGGATTGTTTTCCTCACGCTGGTGAATGTGGTCTATGGAGCGTTTATCGCCTTCCGTCAACGCGACTTTAAGTATGTCATCGGCTTTTCCTCTGTGAGTCACATGGGGCTGGTGAGTATGGGTTGGGCTTCGATGAATGTCATCGGCATGACGGGCGCAGGTTTGCAAATGTTCAGTCATGGGGCGATGACCGCGCTCTTCTTTGGGTGTGTGGGGATGGTCTATGAACGCGCTCATACCCGTGATATTCCGAGCCTGGGCGGGTTCATCAAGAAAATGCCGTGGGTGGGATTTGCCTTCATAGTGGGTGGTCTCGCCAGTATGGGTATGCCCGGTCTTAGCGGATTTATCGCAGAATTTCCCATTTTTATGGGGATGTGGGCGGCATCGGATAGCATCACCTTGCAGATTGGTGGATTCACCCTCTCGAATTATTATTCGATAATGGTCATTATATCCGCACTCGCCATCGTCATCACCGCGGCTTATGTGTTACGGGTGACGAGTCAGGTGTTCTTTGGCGAATTTGACGCAGAAAAATATCCCGATGTGGGTGATATAGCCATCACCGACCGCGTGATTTTGTTGTTGTTGGGTGTCCCTCTCATTTTAGTCGGGATGATGCCTTTCTTGATGGCTCCAATGGTACAAGCGGGTGTTAATCCGGTTGTAGCGATGTTGGGAGGACTGTGACCGTGGGTGAATTTAATTATCTACAGCAATTACCCGCCATTGCGCCAGAAATTGGGTTGACCATTTTGGCGGTTGTGGTGTTGGCGTTGGATTTATATTTGCCAGAGAGTCGGCGTAAGGGGACGGCGTATGTCGCCGCCTTTGGGCTACTCGGTTTGGCAATTGTGCCATTCATTTGGTCGCCCGTTTCTGGGATAGACTCTTATTGGGGTGGCATGGTGCGCTATGATGTGTTGGCGCAGGTGTTTAAGGTGATGATACTCCTCGCGGCGGGCATAACCTGTCTGATAGCCGTTGGCACGCACGATTTGGCACGGAAAGGTGAGTTTTACCTCATCATCATTGTGTCTACATTGGGGGCATCGCTCCTCAGCGCCGCCAGCGACCTCATCATGATTTTTGTCGCGCTAGAAACATTGTCTATCCCCTTGTATATTTTGGCAACCTTCCGCAAAGGTGACCCACGTTCTGTCGAAAGCGGGATGAAATATTTCCTGTTTGGGTCGTTTGCCTCTGCGATTTTACTGTATGGCTTTAGCTTGCTCTATGGCTTCACCGCCCAGACCAATATTTGCTCTATGGCTTTAGCTTGCTCTATGGCTTCACCGCCCAGACCAATATTTATGCCATCGCCGATTATATGACTAGTCCCGAATTTGGACTCAATGCCGCCCCGATTGTGGTGTCATTGGTGCTGATATTCGTGGGATTCGGCTTCAAAATCAGCGCTGTGCCCTTCCATTTTTGGACACCCGATGTCTATGAAGGTGCGCCAACCCCTGTGACCGCATTTGTGAGTGTCGCCAGCAAAGCCGCTAGCATGGCGGTGCTGATGCGCTTTCTTATTGCCATATTCCCCGCCGAATTTGTCATCAACGGACAGGTTATGCAGGAATTTTGGATTCAACTGGTCATCGTCCTCGCGGTGATTAGCATGACCATCGGCAATGTTCTGGCGCTGGTGCAAAAGAATATTAAACGGATGCTGGCGTATTCATCCATCGCTCAGGCGGGTTATACGCTCATCGGGATTGCCTCTATTCAGACTATGTATCTCACCGATGGCATGACCGACCTTAGCCAAACGGCGGCGGCGCAAGGGGTGGCGGCTGTCACCTTCTATATGTTTATGTATACCTTCACCAATTTGCTGGCGTTTGCGGTGATTGTCATTTTCACCGAAGCGACAGGTAGCGAAAAAATCAGCGACCTCGCTGGCTTGAGTCGTCGCAACTCCTGGCTGGCTTTGGCGATGACCGTTGGATTGTTGTCTTTGGCGGGAATTCCCCCCGCGGCGGGTTTCTTTGGCAAGTTCTTCTTGTTCAATGCCGCCGTGACCGCAGGCTTGGAATGGCTGGCGATTGTCGGTGTCCTCAATGCGATTGTGGCGCTCTATTATTATCTGGTGGTCATCAAAGTAGTTTATGTAGACCGCCACGAAGATGATGAAGTCCCGATTGCGCTTAATATGACCACCGCATGGGTACTGGGCGCGACCACCCTCAGTGTGATTGCGTTGGGTGTGTTGCCACAAGCCATTTATAACTGGGCATTGAGTAGTGCCAGCACGTTGTTTGCATAGCATTTTTTGTGCATCATTCCCGATGTTATTCCGTAAGGGCGCAATCGGTTGCGCCCTTGCTGTCTATAGCTGTTTTTGGGGGTGTTTATGACCACTTTTGCACATTATCTAAATAAGGTGGTGAATTTGCATAATAAATCCCTGAAAATTTGGTTGTTTTATGGTATTTTTTTCCCCTTTGTGATAAAATGCGCGATTGTTAGAGTAAGGTGGCACAGTATGCCTATTGGCTCATGAAAATCAGACCATCACGGGTGACAGACCGTATTCACAACCTAACCATTGCAATTATTTCCATTCAGGCGGGTTGTGCATCATTGGTTATCATACTCATCGCACTCATTATTGGGTCGTGGCTGGGTGATTTGCTCGGACAGCGTGGATTGATGATTTTTGTCATGATTATTCTGAGTGTGCCAGTGAGTTTGTATGTCATGCTATGGATTGCGATGCGGGCGGTTAATTTTCACCTACATTTTCGGTCTTTAGAAGATGAGAACACAAACTAATTTATAAGACTTAAGGAGGTTTTATCTTTGAGAACAACACTTTATTTTTTGTACCGCAGAAAGGAGAAATAGTCCATGAATACAAGACAGCGCGGCTTTATTACATTAGGAGTCATCCTATTTGTCGCTATCGTCTTTTGTGGTCTTATCCCCTTCGTGTGGATGCCAAGTAACGGGATTGGCGTAGCACTCCCTGTTATCACCGTCCCTGGTGAAGTCGTACAAGCCGACTTTTTGCCCGGATGGGATTTGACGAATTCGTTCATTGGGACGGTTCTCACAGGGATGTTGATGTTGCTCATCACCGCGATTCTTTGGCGTATGACGAAGGGTTGGACACGCGAAGTTCCCAGCCGTTTGCAAAGCATGTTTGAAGTATTTATTGGCGGTTTCCGCAATTTCTTAAAAGGGATTGCTGGCGACAAGCTCCGTACAACCCCCTTGCTGTGGCCCCTCGTGGCGACCATCTTCTTCTTTTTGCTCACCGCAAATTATATGAAGTTGCTCCCCGGTGTCGAAACTGTGGGTAAGATGCACTGCACGTATGCTACTTTTAAGGGATACCCCATGATTCAAATTAACGCCAATGGGTATCAGCTATGGGTAGATAGCCCTCTCAATGCGGGTACAACCCAAACTGAAGAGACATACGAAGTGTGTAACCATTATTTCTATAAAGAATGGTCGCGTTATGACTTCCAAGATGCAGAAACCATCGAAACAGCGATTACTGCCGCCCAATTGGGTGTGTCTGAAGCACAATCGGTTGTGACTGCCGCAGAGACCGAATTGGCATCTTTTGTCGCTACATTGCCCGCAGAAGGCGAATTGAGCGAAGCCAACGAAGATAGATTGCTTGAACTTGAAGAAAAAGTCGCCAAAGCGGTTGAAGAAGAGCATAAGGCAGAACGTGAATTTGAGCGCCAAGAGATTCGTCTCACCGCCTCACAACAAATTTTTGCTATTGATGCAGAACTCGCTTCTTTGAACTCAATGACTGTTGACCCCAGTTCCGAAGAGGGCATAGCCCACCAAGAACGGATTAATGAATTGCAAGAACAACGCGATTTCCATAACACCCAAATGCACTATCCAACCGCAACCGTGGTGTTTAACCAATCGCAACTCGACAACCCTGCAAAACCCGCACCATTCTTGTTCCACATCACCCCATTTGTGCGCGGTCCTGCAACCGACCTCAGCCTGACCTTTATGCTCGCCATCCTGTCTATGGTGATGGTGCAAGTGTATGGTGTATGGGCATTGGGTCCTGCCTATTTTGAGAAATTCATCAACATCAGTGCGCTCGGTAATTTGGGCAAACGCCCATTGGGTGCCATTGACTTTGTGGTCGGGTTGATTGAAATCATCTCCGAAATCGGTAAAATCGTCTCGCTTGCCTTCCGGTTGTTTGGTAACTTGTTCGCCGGTGGTGTGGCGTTGATGGCGATGACATTCTTGGTCGCCTTGTTCATTCCCGGTATCATCTACGGCTTGGAGCTCATCATTGGTGGGGTGCAAGCATTGGTGTTTGCCGTATTGACCGTTGTATTCTCTGTACAAGCGCAAGAGTCGCATCATCATGATGATGACCACGACCATGCCGAAGAACACGCTTAATTTATCTGATAAAGTGACTATAAACACAGGAGCGAAATAACAATGATTGAAGCAGATTCCCTTTCCGTAGGTCTAAAAGCTATTGGTGCTGGTTTGGCGATGGTCGGCGCGTTGGGACCAGGTATCGGCATTGGTTTGTTGGCACAAGGTGCAATGCAAGCCATTGGTCGTAACCCAGATGCCGCTGGTACTATCCAAACAAACATGATTTTGGCGATTGTATTCACCGAAGCTATTGCTATTTATGCGCTGGTGGTTGCCTTGCTCATCGTCTTTGTTCTCGGTTAATCCATCTATTTATCCCAGAAAGGATTAGAGAACAATGCGAGGAATGAGAAAATACATAATTGCGGTAGCGATGATTGGGATGCTTTTAATGGTTTCCCCCGCTTTTGCCGCCGAAACCGCCGAAGCGGGTCCGTTGGATAAATTGGGTATCAATTTTGGCTTTATGCTCTCCCAATTCTTCCACTTTGCCCTGCTCTTTACCTTTTTGTTGGTTGGTCTATGGCGACCAATGACCAACATGCTCGATAGCCGTGCCGCAAAAATTGAAAAAGGGCTAGAAGACGCTTCCAAAGCCGCTAATGCGTTGAAAAACGCCGAAGCCGAAGCCGAAAAATTATTGGTGACTGCCCGTGCAGATGCCAACAAAATCATCGAAGAAGCGCGTGGTCGTGGTGATGAAGTGGCGAAAGCCATCGAAGCCGAAGCCCGTAATTCTGCCGAAAAGATTCGTGCAGAAGGTCGCTCCCAAGTTGATGTTGAACGTACCCAACAATTGGGCGCGTTGCGCGGTGAAGTGTCGAACATCTCTATCGCTGTGGCACAACGCCTCATCGGTGAAGCACTCGACAAAAAACGCCAAGAATCGCTTATCAACGATTTCTTCTCTAAAGTACCTGCCGATGCCAAAAACATGACTGGTAAGGTAGAAGTGGTCTCTGCTATGCCATTAGACAATGCAGAACAAGACCGCGTGAAGAAAGAAATTGGCAATACCGATGTTACCTTCCGCGTAGACCCCGCCATCTTGGGTGGTCTTATCATCCGCACAGAAGACCGTGTGGTAGATGGTAGCGTGCGCCGTGATTTGAACACATTGGCGACCCGCTTAAACTAAGCGTATCGCTTGTAGATGCAATATCTCAACGAGGGGCGTTATGCCTCTCGTTTTTTTTATTGATAGGGTAGGCTGGCTATGATGCTATCGGTACGTGATGTTGCTTATAACGGATATATACCAATCCCAAATCCAAAAATACGCTGGTATGCCTCGCTTCCGCCAGTGAATAGTGATTTGGAATTTGGCAAAGTCTATAATGTCGTATCAGAACATGAAAACGAGTTATGGGCATTTAACTGGCTATTGGCTGGCATATTTAACCCACAACAGGGCAGTTTTAGCCTAGATGGTGTCATGCTTGATGCGCCTCAGCGCAGAAAAATAGCATGGATGGTGCGTTACGATGAAATTAGGCGATTTGGTAGGTTTCCGCAGAGGGTTAAAAATCAGGTACGGCAGGGGATAAAAAAATATCATGCCCATAATTTGTCTGAATATGATTATTTTAACCATTTTATGCTTGCGCCAACATTATATATTCGTTATTTGCGTCAACAAAGCAGTGAGGGTTGGCGGAGTAGCTGTGTGATTGGCTTGTCACATAATAGGATGATTTTTTGTTTCCCTTCATATACTCGGCAAGGTTTTCTTGATGATTATCATAATTTGTGGTTAGGCGATATGCTACAATTCATGAAATCATTAAATTGCCTCATTTTGCTCCCCTCACTTCCTAATGCCAATACATATAATTTGTGTGATGCGATAATCCACATCTAAGAGGCTCATTATGCGTTGTTATCATCTATTTACTACGGAGTTGTTATCAGTATGACCACATTTGCACAATTACTCAATGCCTTGCCCCCCGATGATGTGATTGCCCTCATCGGCGATGGGACAGTCTCTATCACCGCGCCTATCGCAGAATCCACATCCACCGTCGGACAAGGTGGTATTTTTGTGGCACGACAGGGCAAATCTGCCGATGGACACGATTTTATCCCACAAGCTATCGCCAATGGCGCTGTGGCGATTATCGGCGAAAAACTCATGACGGGGTTATCTGTTCCATACGCCCAAGTGCGTGATTCGCAGTCTGCCATCGGCATTGTCGCATCAGCGTATTATGGCAACCCATCGCGCCGTCTCATTGTCATCGGTGTGACGGGTACAGATGGCAAAACCACAACCACCACGCTCATCCATAGCATCCTCAAACATGCCACTGGCGGAAAAACGGGTTATATTAGCACCATCGCCGCCGAATTGGGTAGCACCACCGCCGATACGGGCTTGCATGTCACCACGCCCACCGCACCAGAAGTTCAGATGTATATGGCGCAAATGGTCGAAGCAGGACTCACCCATTGCGTCATCGAAATGACCAGTCACGGCTTGGCACAAGGGCGTTTGGCGGGTGTGGATATTGATGTCGCTGTCATGACCAATGTCACGCATGAACATCTGGATTATCACGGCTCATTTGAGGCGTATCGAGATGCCAAAGGCATTATGTTCGATATGCTGGCATCTAGCTATGAAAAATTTAACATGCCCAAAATTGCAGTGGTCAATGCCGATGACCTCAATGCCGATTATTTTTCTGGGAAATATGCCGATAAGCTGATTCGTTATGGCATCACCCATAATGCCGATGTGCGCGGGCGCAATATCACCTATACCCCTAGTGGCGCAGAATTATCGGTGATTACCCCCACAGAGGGCGGTACGGTCAAATTACACCTGCTGGGACAATTTAATGTCCTCAATGCGTTGGCGGCAGTTTCTGCGACTATACACATCGCGTCTTGGGCAGATATTCGGCGTGGATTAGCCGATATTCAAGCGGTATCGGGGCGGATGGAACGGATTGATGAGGGACAAAAATTCACGGCGATTGTGGATTTTGCCCATACACCCAACGCGCTCAAAAATGCGCTCACCACCGCCAAGCAAATGCTCCCCAAAGGCAAACGGCTGATTGCTATATTTGGGAGTGCTGGCTTGCGCGATGTGGAAAAACGGCGCATGATGGCAGAGACCTCTGTGCAGATTGCCGATATGAGCATCCTCACCGCAGAAGACCCACGCACCGAATCTTTGGACGCGATTTTGGAAATGATGGCGCAAGGGGCAATGAGCATGGGTGGGGTAGAGGGGCAGTCATTCATCCGTGTGGTAGATAGGGGTGAGGCGCTATTTGTGGCGTGTCAGATGGCACAGGCGGGTGATATTGTGATTGCCTGTGGCAAAGGGCATGAACAGAGTATGTGCTTTGGGACGGTGGAATATCCGTGGGATGACCGCGATGCCATGCGTGCGGCATTGCGTGGGACACCCCTCAAAACATTGCCCACCGCCAAAAATGACTAAATCGTTGGCATAGCGCCATGTTACAATGGGTATTCTGTGCTAAAATCACACTTGATTCTTAAACGATTTATGAGGAAAATTCCCCGCATGATTGATTTAGGCATTATCATTGTTAATTGGAATACTCGTGAGCTACTCCGCAAAACACTCCAAACTGTTTTTGCGAGTGAGGGCGATTTTACCTATCAGGTGGTAGTCGTGGATAACGGCTCTAGTGATGGTAGCCAAGACATGGTAAAAACTGAATTCCCCCAAGCGCATTTTATCGCCAGCGAGATCAACGGCGGATTTTCCTATGGGAATAATCTGGGTTTACACGCGCTGGGGTATCGGGGGACGGGTGATGTGGATAACGATTCACCCCGTTATGCGTTGCTCCTCAATCCAGATACAGAAGTTCCACCAACATCCCTGTATGACATGACCCAATTCATGGATAATAACCCCGATGTTGGCATTGCGGGTCCAAAATTACTCCTCAAAGAAAATGAACAACTCGATAAGGCGTGTCGGCGGAGTTTTCCGACACCGATTATCTCTTTTTATCATTTTTCTGGACTTGCCAAATTATTCCCAAAAAGCCCACGCTTTGCCCGCTATAACCTGACCTATCTTGACCAAGACCAACAAGCAGAAATAGATTCGGTGGTGGGCGCGTATATGCAACTCCGCAAAGAGGCGATTGCCCAAACGGGACTCATGGATGAGACGTTCTTTATGTATGGGGAAGACCTCGACTGGGCATTACGGGTTAAACAAGCAGGCTGGACAGTGGTATACTATCCAAAAGTCATTGTGTGGCATGTGAAGCGTGCCGCGAGTCGCAAAAGCAAAAAGGCACAATTTGAATTTTATCGTGCCATGCTCATTTTTTATCGTAAACACTATCGGAAGACGACACCATTATGGTTACACAGCCTCGTCCTAACGGGGTTAATGGTCAAGGGAGGGCGCGAATTGTGGCAGGAAATACGTCATTCATCCCTCCCAACCCCCAACAACTGATAAAAACCAAAGCGGAAAATGGGCGGTCTAATCGTATCAAGGCATCGTTAGAAGCCGTATTGTTCTTTTTGGATATTATCTCGCTCTGCATGGCATTTATTTTGGCGTATGTGGCGCGGTTATATGTACCCCTGTTTAATCTGCCAGATGAACTCGCCCCCATGAGCGAATTTTTGCCGTTGATGGTGTTGCAGATATTCGTCATTGTCATCGTATTTTATTTCTCACGGTTGTATCATCAACGCCGTGTGACCAGCCGAATTGACCACGCCCGTAATATCTTGGGCGCTGTCACCATTGGTATGGTGCTGGCGAGTGGGATTCAGGAATTGATATTCAGAAACACAGCGTTGGATGTAGATTATTCGCGTACGATGTTCTTTTATAACTGGGTATTGACTGTGATTTTGGTGGTGGCGGGGCGCGAGGCGCATCGCATCCTCAAAGTGAGTTTTCGTAGGCGCGGTGTCGTGCGCGATAACCTGTTGCTCATTGGCACAGGGCGCGTGGTGCGCGATATTTCTCATCGCATTAAACATAACCCAGATTTAGGCTATCAGATTGTCGGTGTCGTGACCGATGTGGTAAAACCCAAAGGCAAAATTAATGATATGCCTATTTTGGGGTTATATCACGATTTGCCCGTCATCATTGACCATTATGGCGTAGAGCAGGTGATTATCGCCCTGCCAGATGCCAGACGTGCCGATATTGTTGAATTGGTCACACTCTGTCAACGTGGGCGGGTGGACATTAAAATTTTCCCCGATATTTTTGCGTATATGGCAGGTGATTTGAACGTGGACGATTTGGGCGGGACACCCCTGCTCACCGTGCGCGATATTGCCCTGCGCGGGTGGAAATTGAGCCTCAAACGCGGATTAGATATTTTTGGCGCGTTATTTGGACTCATCTTTTTATCGCCCATGTTGCTCCTCATTGCGATTATTGTGCGCCTAGAATCGCCCGGTGCGCCGTTTTATTCGCAAATTCGCATGGGGTTAGATGGTCGTCCATTCCCCATCATCAAATTTCGTTCCATGCGAAAAGATGCCGAATCTAAAGGGGTTGGTTGGACAATCCAAAATGACCCGCGCATCACCAAAGTCGGCAAAATTTTGCGTAAGACAGAACTCGATGAATTGCCACAACTGATTAATGTGTTGCTCGGTCACATGAGCCTTGTCGGACCGCGCCCAGAACGTCCGCAATATGTGCAACAATTTCGCCAAAAAATCCCGCGTTATATGGAACGTCACCGTGAAAAAGCGGGTATGACAGGTTGGGCGCAGGTGAACGGGCTACGGGGCGATACATCCATCGAAGAACGCACCAGTTTTGACCTGTGGTACGTGGAAAATTGGTCGCTGTGGCTGGATATTAAAATCATCATCCGTACCGTTTTACAGGCAATTTTACGCATCAACCGAAATGCCTATTAACGATGAATTTGGATACGACTCCTGTAAGGGTGCAAACGGTTGCGCCCTTACATCATTGCACGCATAATTTTTACCGCTATTTCATCCTCACTATCCCCCTATTTATCGCCTTTGCCCTCTATGGCTATACTGTCCAATTGCCTCTATTCCTAGACGATGGTCCGCAATTTCGGATGGTGGAGGTGTTCACAGGATTTGACCAATGGCTCGGTAGCCCCGCTTATTTTTATTATCGCCCCGCCGTGTTTAGCATGTGGAAATTATCATCCGTTTTGGCGGGCGGATTTGATGCGGTAGGCTTACATTGGCTCAATGTAATGCTATTTGGCATGACGGGCGTGGTGCTGGCTGCTATTGCTTATCGGCTCATGCCTAAAAATAAGGCGATGGTCGCGCTTGGGGTGGGGGTAGGATTTGTTATATTCCCATTTAATTATCAGACGGTTATTTTGGTGGGGGCGATGTTCCATACCACCATGATTTTTTGCACCGCGTTAACGATTTGGGCGGGGTTGCTATGGTGGAAAAATCCGCGCTTGCAATGGCTTATTATTGCCGTGATAAGCGCGTTTTGGGGTGTATTTAGCCATGAAAACGGCGTGTTGATAGCGCCACTGCTCTTTTTGGCAATTTGGACGGCGTATGGGGCTAAAGCCATTTTTTCGCGCCGAATCATCACCCTCATCGCGCCGATTGGACGGCGTATGGGGCTAAAGTCATTTTTTCGCGCCGAATCATCACCCTCATCGCGCCGATTGTGGTCATCACGGGGATTTATTTGGTGCTATATGTCACCGTCCCGCGTGCCGAGAGTGTTGGCGGGTTGCAGTCTGTGGATAACATGATAGCGTCGTTTGCGATTATGGTGCAATCCGCCGCTTATCCATTATCGGCGTTGTTGCGCCCGTTGGTGACAGAAACGCCATCGGCATGGCTCACAATTAGCATGGGGATGGGTGTTTTGGGTGGTGGGTTATGGCTGGTTTATATGCTCATGCCATCGCTCATTCGCATTGCCCTTTTTGGCGTGGCGTGGTACTTGATGGCGCTCATGCCTACGGTGATATTGTTGGATACGGCGTATGTGGATGGGTCTCCGCGCATCCTCATTTATGCCGGGATGGGCTTGCACCTGTTTTATGGGGCGGTGTTGTGTGCGGTTTGGATGCGTTCAACCCCACCCATAAAAAAGGGTGTAGGGACGACATTATTGTTGTCCACTGAACGCGCAGAAGCGCATCCGTACAGATTGATTATTTTTCGCGCATTGGTCATTTTCACTTGCGCCCTTATGGTGATTATTAGCATCCCATTTATTTACACACGGCGCGACCATCTGCTGTTGCTCAATGGCTACATGCGCCCACTCTATCAATATGTCGAAAATCAGCCACAAGACCCCCAAACCACCCGCATATTATTGGTCAACGCACCCGATTATATCACCCCATCAGCAGAAAATCGCACCTTTTTGCGTGGGTCAGAAGGCGTTGCCATGATGTTTTATTTGGTGGATTATGACCGTCAAATCTGGGTGAATACGGGCATATTGCCATGGGTACGCACAGGCAAAATCAACGAGTGGAATCGGGCGCAGGGGTATGATTTATATACGCATGACCCCGAAACATCGGTGGATGAATTGCGCGTGTTGGCGTTGGATAGTGCCACGATTTATGTCACCCAATTTGACGGAGCGCGGTTTTATCCTGTGTATGTCGGCGCACCGAATATCGCTGGCAACGATACGCCACAGGTGTTATTTGGTGATGCGGTGACGCTCATGGACGCGGGCGTGTTTTTTATCCCAGAAAAAAGTGCCTTGCTGGTCAAATTGCGTTGGGGCATGATAAATCCTGCATCTATTAAGCCATTTGTGCATGTGGTGTGTGATGGGGCGCTGGTCGGGCAATTGGACGCGCACACATGGGGCGGGATTTATCCGTTTGAGGCGTGGACGGTGGGCGAAATTCAGACCGATTATCGGCAAATTCCCTTGCCATACGCCTACAACGAGGCGCGGTGTGATGTGGTGGTGGGGGTATATGACCAAAATACGATAGAACGCCTACCTGCGATGGATGTCGCCACTGATACGATTTTACCCAATGCACTTGTGCCGATTCCCTACTTGGGAGAGACCGATGACCCGTTCCCGTTTAATTAAATACCTCTCACTCTCCACACCATTGCTCACAGCATTGGTGCTATATGGCTATTCTGTGGGATTGCCATTTTTTTGGGACGATGGTCCCCAGTTTCGGCTATTAGAGACCTCTAATGGCTTGGATGTGTGGCTTGGTAATGCCGATTATCTGTATTATCGCCCTGCGGTATTCACATTGTGGAAAATCAGCGCCGTTTTTGCGGGATTTTATGATGCGGTGGGGTTGCATTGGCTGAATATCATCTTTTTTGGCATGGCGGGGGTGATATTGGGCAAAATCACCTACCGTTTTGCACCAGCCAATTTGCCCATAACTATGTCGTTGATAGTCGGCAACGGCTTTGTGATATTCCCGTTTAGCTATCAGGCGGTGACGTGGATAGGCTCGATGTTCCACACCTTTTTGGCGATGTGCTTGGCGTTATGTGTCTTATGCGCGTTGATATGGGTGCAGAGTGGCGCACGGTGGGCATGGGTTGTGGGGACTATCGCGGGATTTTTGGGCATATTCAGTCACGAAATTGGGGTGGTTATCCCTGTGGCGGTGGTGATGATGTGGGTTATTCCATTGCCATACTGGACGGCATATATGCCGCCCCTACGGCGTATTACGGTGAAACGTGCCATCGCCTATCTTATCCCCCTCGCCATGAGCGCCATTTTATTTGTGGTGCTATATATCAATGTCCCACGCGATACGAGTCCCGGTCAGTTGCAACCGATGAGCGAGATTGTCGAATCTAGCGCGACATTGGGGCAATCGGTATTTTATCCGTTTATCGCGCTCATGCGTCCATTCATAGACGGCACGCCACCCGCTTTGCCGATGGTCATCGGTATTTTGGCGGGATTGGTGGCGCTACTGGGAATTATTTGGCTATTTTTGCCGACTATCGTGCCGAAAAAATTTTATATTCGCCTCGCCTTATTGGGAATGGGGTGGTGTGGGCTGATGCTCGCGCCGAGTTTGCTTTTGCTCGACCAATTTTATATCAACGGCTCACCACGCTTGCTACTCCTGCCGAGTATGGGTATTAGCCTTTTATGGGGTGTGGTGCTTATTGTGATGATGTATCGGCGTGTGGGGCTAATTTTATTTGCAGGGATGATTGCCTTGAGCGTCTATGTGGCGATTGTCTTTCTCGAAAACCAACGTGATTATTTTTCCATACAAAACGAGTATGCCCAACGCCTATTCACGATGGTGAAGGCACAAGACCCTAATGCCGATACCGTATTGGTCAATGCACCCAATTATATCACCCCATTAGACGACTATAGGATGTTTTTGCGCGGGGCAGAAGGGGCGGCGTTCCTCGTGCATACGGTGAATTATGCCGATTACCTGTGGATTAATACGGGCGTCCAATTGAATAATCTGCAAACAGTCAAATATGGCATACTGAATCAGGCGGTGGGCTATTCGATGAATGCTCATGGCGATGAAGCCGATGAAATGACCCTTGTGCAGACTGTCCGCGATGCCGATGTGGTGTATGTGAACCAATTTTATTGGGATGGCATCATGCCTGTGGCGGTCAAACTGTCCGCCGATGGCACGAATACCCCGCTATACGCTTTTGAGGATGCGCTCACCATCACCGAATTGGGCGCGGTATTTTTGCCAGAAAATAACCGACTGCGCGTGCATATCCGTTGGGGTGTGAACAATCCACAGGTGCTACAAGCCTTTGTGCATGTGCTATGTGGTGGCGAAATGATAGGGCAGGTGGATGCGGGCGCATGGGGCGGGGCGTATCCGTTCCATCTGTGGGATGTGGGCGAAATCCAAACCGATTTGCGCGAAATTCCGCTCATCCGCCCGTATACCGATGACTGTGAGGCGGTGTTGGGGGCGTATCGTCCTAGCGATGTGACCCGACTTACCATCACCGACACGACCACTGGCGATAGTTTACCCAACGACCAAATAATCATCCCCTATATGGGCGAAAGTGAGGAACACACATGGATATTAAATCCCTAGAAGAAGCCATGCACAAGTTTGTCACTAGCAAGGGCTGGTATGACCCCAATTCTCCACGCCCACAGACCCCGCGCAATCTGGCAATATCGCTGGTATTGGAGGCGAGTGAGGTGCTAGAACATTTTCAGTGGGATGAAGAAATCAAAGACAAAGCCGATTTTGCGGGTGAATTGGCGGATGTGATGTTATACTTGTTACAACTCGCTAGTATGAGTGGTGTGGATTTGGGCGAGGCGGTCATGGAAAAATTACAGGTGAATTATGGTCGCACATGGGATATACCCATCGAATGACCTTTTTTGACCCATTGTGAACCCATTTATTTTGTGATATGCTCGGTTATAATGATGCTTTACGGTTAAATAGCACCATTTTTTAACCTGCATTATTGATTATTTTTATAGGAGGATTTATGTCGCAACAGGCGGTAACGCCCCAAAGTGAAAATTTTTCTGAGTGGTATAACGATGTGGTGTATAAGGCGGATTTGGTTTCGCCATCGCCTGTACGCGGATGCCTGATTATCAAGCCGTATGGCTATGAAATTTGGGAAGGGATTCGGGCAGGACTCGATAAACGGTTCAAAGCCACTGGACATCAGAATGCGTATTTTCCGCTATTCATCCCAGAGAGCTATCTCAAGCGCGAGGCGGAGCATGTCGAAGGCTTTAGCCCAGAATTGGCGGTGGTCACAATCGCAGGTGGCGAAGTTTTGCAAGAACCGCTTGTCGTGCGCCCCACATCAGAGACCATCATCGGTGAGGCATTTAGCCAGTGGATACAATCTTATCGGGATTTGCCCCTATTGATTAATCAGTGGGCGAATGTCGTGCGTTGGGAAAAGCGGACACGTCCATTTTTGCGGACATCCGAGTTTTTGTGGCAAGAGGGACACACCGCCCACGCTACAGAAGCAGAGGCAGAGGCAGAAACCCTGCAAATGTTGGATGTCTACACCGATTTTGCAGTGAATGAGGCGGCAATCCCTGTGGTGAAGGGGCAAAAAAGCGAGATAGAAAAGTTTGCGGGGGCGCTCCGCACTTATACCATCGAGGCGATGATGGGCGACAAAAAGGCGTTGCAGAGTGGCACAAGCCATAACTTGGGTCAGAATTTTGCCAAAGCCTTTGCCATTAAATATCTCTCGCGGGAGAATGTCGAGGAATTTTGTTGGACAACCTCTTGGGGCTTGAGTACCCGTATGGTTGGGGCAATTATCATGACTCACGGTGATGATAAGGGCTTGCGTCTGCCCCCACGCCTTGCGCCGATTCAGGTGGTGGCGATTCCCATTTATAAAAATGATGCAGAACGCACCCCCGTTTTAGAGACGGTGAATCGGTTGGTGGCAGAATTGCGCGGGGCGGGGATGCGTGTGCATATTGATGACCGCGAAGAAACCCCCGGATTCAAGTTCAACGACTGGGAGATGCGTGGTGTGCCTGTGCGCCTAGAAGTGGGACCGAAAGATGTGCAGAATAATAAAGCAGTGCTGGCACGGCGTGATATGGGCAAAGAGGGCAAGCAATTTATCAGCCAAGATGGTATTTTGGCACAAGTGACCGATTTGCTCAATGCTATTCACGATAATATGCTGGCACAAGCAACGGCTTTCCGCAAAGCCAATACACACGACCTCACCACCTATGACGATTTTAAGTCATTGGCAGAAAAAGGTGGTTGGGCGCGGGTTTGGTGGGCAGGTAGCAACGATGATGAGCGCAAAATCAAAGAGGAAACAGGTGCGACTTTGCGGTGCTTCCCGTTGGAACAACCAGAGGGGTCTGGGACGTGTTTTTATACAGGACAGCTTGCCAATCGGGTGGCAATCTTTAGCAAAGCCTATTAATTAACCGTTTTGAGGGGATTTTTATACAAATTCCCCTCAAAATTTAGCATAAATTCCCCTATTTTATGTGAATTCTGATATAATAATCCCCATTAAACCACGAAAAATCGGTTATAATCGAATTGTACGGATTGCACAAAATCAGCATATTTTTTTAGTGAAAAGCACGATTGAAGGCTTATAGCCTGTTTGTTATTATTGTCATAAATAAATTTATCTGCTCTGGCATAACAGGGCATTTTCTTGGGATTATAGTTTAATGGCGGCATATTTAATTGTAGATGTAGACGATTTATTGGGGCATTTTAAAGCGCGAGGGTCTGCGCTAGATTTGCAGGAACTGGCGGTTGGGTTGCGCGGTGGCGCGGCACTGGCGGCTGGTCTGATGAATGCCGATAGGCTAAAGGCGGTGGCGGTTGCCAACTGGTCTGCTTATTTGCCACAGCAACGCCCCAATCCACAGCAAGTATTTAAGGCGGCGGGTTATGAGACATTTGACATTCCTCATCGTGAGGCATTGGCAGATGCGCTCATCATCCATTATTTTACCTATGACCCAGACCCCGTAGATGAATTGATTATCGCCACGACCAGCCCGGATTTATTCCCTGTGATTCGGCGTGTTAAGACCATCCATAACACCCGTGCTCGCTTGTGGGGGACGGTGGATGTGTTGCAAGGGACGGTTTATGAACGCGAAGTGATTTTTCAACCGTTGGAATCGCTTCCCGGTATCAAGACAAAAAATGTCGCGGTGTATATTGACTTTGAAAATATTTCTATCAGCCTCAATGAACAGGGGTTTGTGGTCAACCTAGACCACCTCATAGACCGTTTTCTCACCCGCGCCCGTGCCTATGGGCAATTGGTGAAGATGGCGGCGTATGCTCCTTGGGGGCAACGTGGCACATTACCGCCGTTGGTAGATGCCAATGGCAGAGAAATCACCGAAGATGCCGCCAGCCGTTTGGCATTGGCAAATATTGACCCTGTATTTAATCTGCCAGGGAAAAATAGTGCCGATGTGCGGATTGCGCGGGATGTATTATCGGATGCAGGGCATCACGATGCCGCCGATGTGTATATCCTTGCTAGTGGCGACAGAGATTTTAACGATGTGTTGAATACCCTTGTAAAGCAGAGTTCCAGCGTAGTCGTATGGGGGGTGCGTGGTAGCACCAGCCGTATGCTAGAAAATAATGCCGCGCTCACGGTGGAATATATCGAAGATTTCACCGACCTACAAACGCATCAATCATTGAGCAATGTCTCGCCTACAGATGATAACTTTGTGGCGTTCACACCATCCCAATGGACGAGCATTATCATTCAGTTTGACCGCCTCACGGTGGAAAGTGATAGCGAATCGGTTTCGATTCGGCAATTGGTGGAACAATTGCAAGTGGTTGGAGCGGCGGCATCACGCCCACGCGGGGAAGATTTTGTCTCTCAGGCGCTATCGCTAGGCATCCTCAAAGCTGTCTCGACACGCGGGCAGGTGATGGTCAACCCCAATCACCCGATTGTAGAAAAAACCCGTATCATCATAGACCGCATCGTGCGCCGTGTAGAAAATACCCTGCAAGTGCGTGGCTGGGAATATGTGAATTATGGCTTTTTGCTCAAGGGTTTGGCGATGGATACCGAGCTAGACCGTCCGGGATGCAATATGGATGACCAATGGCGCTCACACTGGATTGATGCGTTGGTACGGGAGCAAGTGCTAGAACGCCAATTGATTCCGCATCGCCAAAATCCAGATGACCTTGTGCCTGTGATAAAGTTATGCCCAACTTATCCCATACCGAGTTTTATCATACCCAATGTGACATCAGAAGAAACGGATATGGTATGGTTGAATCAGACCATCGAAGAACTCGCCAAGACACAACTCGAAACAGCAGAGATGGTGCGCCGTGTGGTGGTGAGCGTGGAGCAATTCACCAGTTTTCGCAAATTTGCATGGTGTCCGTTGGGGAGTTTGCATCGGCGTTTACGTGTCTTTGATACAGGCATGGCATTTCAATTGTCGGTGGAATATCTGGCAAAAAATGGCACTGTGAATGTAGAAGAATATACCAATCCACAGAGCAATTACGCCACAAAGGGCATATCACTGAATAATGACCATCCATTGGTGGAGCGAATTATCGGTGAGCGCGATGCGTTCATCAAATTGTTGCTCCAACTCTATGAGCGCAATCAGCTCATCACCGAACAGAGTGTGCAACAAGCCGATAAACGCGCCAATTGGGATTTACCCCTGTGGTTTTCGATTATGGAGACCGAGAATGTCCTAAATTTATTACCGGGTCGCACAGGGCAATATAGCCTGTTCCGCACTCACCATACGGTGACGGTGGTGGCGGGTGGTGATGGCATAACCCCAGAATCACCCCAATAAGGGGTGATTCAACGCCAAAAATCCACGACCCATGATGCGTCTGCGCGTATCTATGGCATAGCCACATTCGTGCAAATGGCGCACCGCATACACCCACCGCCTGCGATTTTGATACATCCCTGCGCCCCGCGCCAACGATAACCCGCGTTCCCATATCCGAAAAAATGCCGATACCGACTCATCATATTGGCGCAATACGTTATAGGCGCGGATGAGGGTGGCTGGCTCATGTTTGATAATATCGCCCACATTAAACCCGCCTAGCCGAAAATCTATCTGGGGCGGGTTGGCATGGGGCAGGGCATTCATTACACGGGTCTGGTCTATCTCGATTCCCAAAAGACGTAGGCGCGGATTAATTTGCAAGAGGCGCTGGTGCATTTCTAGCGCCGTCCATACGTATTCGCCATAGCCAATATCCACCGCCAGAGGCACGCCAACTGATAGCGGATGCGCCCATGCCAGACGGATATAATTGTCTACCTGACGCAGACGGTTGAGGGCAGTTTTGCCTCTGGTGCGTTGTCCCTGTGGTTTGGTGTGTTTTGCCATGATATAACCTGCTATTCTATTTAGGGTGTCCTTCTGATATAATTTGCCTAGCCTATTATAGACCAACCTGCAACATCCAGTGGGTTTGGTGACAGCAAAAAGGAGTGGATGTTATGAGCATAAAGTATGAGCCAAAGGCGGAATTGATTAAGCCCTTCGCCCGTCATGAAAAAGACACTGGGTCTCCAGAAGTCCAAATCGCTATTTTGACCGCACGGATTCGTGAACTCACCGAACACCTTAAAATACACAAACACGACCAACATTCGCGTCGTGGTCTATTTAAGCTGGTTGGGTCACGTCGTCGCCATCTGCGTTATTTGAGCAGAACCAACCCAGAATCTTATCGTGACGTGTTAAAACGGCTCGAATTACGTCGCTAATACCACAATGGGCGAGGGGCAACCAACCCTGCCCCTCATCATTGCGGATAAATTACGGGGATGCCACCATTGGCAAACGCAACCAAAAAACACCCGCTAATGACAGGTATTGATAATTGTGGTGAAGTTTTTGGCTTGACCATATCTATCAGTTCCTGAATTACGGGTGTTTTGTTTTTTTACCCGTTGTGGCAATGTTGCCACTACGCTGATTTTTATAAGGAGATTTAATTTTTATGGTGAATTCGGCTCGTACAATACGCCGTTTTAGTACCCTCGTGGGTAGTGAAGAACTTGTCTTTGAAACAGGCAAATATGCAGAACAAGCTGGGGGCGCGGTGACGCTCCGTGTGGGTGATACAGTGGTTTTTGCCTCTGCTACAATGAGCAACAATGTCCGTGAAGGACTCGACTTTTTTCCCCTGAGTGTGGATTATGAAGAAAAACTCTATGCCGCAGGACGGATTCCGGGCAGTTTTTATCGGCGTGAAGGCAGACCATCAGAAACAGCCATCCTCACGTCTCGCGTGGTAGACCGCACATTGCGCCCCTTGTTTCAGGATGATATGCGGAATGAAGTCCAAGTCATCCTGATGTCATTGAGCCATGACCAAGAACATCACACCGATATGTTGGGGATTATTGCCGCTAGTTGTGCGGTTCTTATCTCGAATATCCCGTGGGATGGTCCTGTGGCGGGTGTGCGGATTGGCTTGATTAACGACAAATTGGTCGTGAATCCCACCCATTCCCAAATGGAAAATAGCACCCTCGATTTGCGTGTGTCTGGTACAGCCGATGCGCTCAATATGGTCGAATGTGGCGCTCAAGAAGTTGACGAAGCCACAATGGTCGAGGCGCTCGAATTGGCACACTCGGTTATTCGCCCCTTGTGCGAATTGCAGAACCAAATCCGTGCCGAAGTTGGCAAGGAAAAATCTGAAGTGATGCGGGATGTTCCCAATACCGCCTTATTTGACGAAATTGCGGGCAAAATTCGTTCGCAAATTCGCCAAATCATCACCGAACATACCGACCGCGATGCGCGTGGCACAGCGATTAAGGCTATATCAGAGGCACTTGTTGCCGAATACGAAACGCGCAATGCCACCGTTGAAAATGATGCCGATAAGGTCACTAAAAAACAAGTGAACGCAGGCATTGAGCAAGTGATGACCGAAGAAGTGCGTGAGCGGATAGTCAATGAAGGTATCCGCCCCGATGGACGCAATTATGTGACCATCCGCCCATTGTCGTCAGAAGTGACACTCATCCCCCGTGTACATGGGTCTGGATTGTTTTCTCGTGGTCAGACACAAGTCCTTTCGATTGTGACACTTGGCACGCCAAGCGATTCACAAGAGATGGACGGACTCGCTCCCGATGAAAATAAGCGGTATATGCACCACTATAATATGCCCCCATACAGCACAGGCGAGGCATACCCATTACGCGGACCAAAACGCCGTGAAATTGGTCATGGTGCATTGGCAGAAACGGCTTTGCGTTATGTTATTCCATCCGAAGATGTATTTCCATACACCTTGCGTGTGGTGAGTGAAGTCATGAGTTCTAACGGTAGCACCTCGATGGCGAGTGTGTGTGCCAGCACCCTTGCCTTAATGGATGCGGGTGTCCCCATTATTCGCCCTGTGGCGGGTATTGCGATGGGTCTCATTAAAGAAGGCGATAAGGTTGCTGTGTTGACCGATATTCAAGGTTTAGAAGACCATATCGGCGATATGGACTTTAAGGTGGCGGGTACAGAACGCGGTATCACCGCCTTGCAGATGGATATTAAAATTACAGGTGTATCTGGTGAGGTGATGAAACAAGCACTCGCCCAAGCCCACGATGCGCGGATGCAAATTTTGGCGGTGATGCGTGATGCGATTGCAGAACCACGCTCATATTTGAGTGATTATGCCCCACGCATGATTACGCTCAAGATTGACCCAGAAAAAATCGGCGCAGTGATTGGGCCGGGCGGGAAAATCGTGCGTGGTATCCAAGAACGTTTGGGAATCCGCATTGATATTCAAGATGACGGCACCGTATTTGTGTCTGGTGTGGATGGTCCTTCTGTCGAGAAAGCCGTTGCAGAAGTGCGCGGACTCGTGGAAGAAGCAGAACCCGGAAAAATCTATACAGGGCGTGTGACCCGCATTGAGCCTTATGGTGTCTTTGTGGAAATTCTCCCCAATAAAGAGGGCATGGTGCATGTCTCGCAACTGTCTGACCATCCTGTGAGCCATCCAGAAGATGAAGTCCACATGGCAGATGAAATTATGGTCATGGTGGTGGATGTAGACCCCTCTGGCAAAGTACGCCTGAGCCGTCAAGCCGTTTTGCTCGGCTGGACACTCCAAGAAGCACGCGACTCCGATAAAAAAGGCGGGGAACGTCGTAGCAGTGGTGGTGGCGACCGTCGTGGTGGCGGTGGCGGCGGTGGCTATCGCGGTGGTGGCGGTGGCGACCGCAATCGTAGCGGTGGTGGCAACAGTGGTGGCAGTAGTAGCGGTGGTGGCAACAGTGGTGGCTATCGTGGGACTGCTGGTGGCGACCGTGACCGCAATAGTGGTGGCGGTGGCAATAGCTAACCCGACAATTGATATATGTAGGGCTTGCTATAGCAAGCCCCTACGCAATGCCTATCTTTTCCCTCATGATTAAACCCATTTGGGCAGGGCGCATTATCTTCTGTACCCGACCATTTATAAAAAAGGATGCCCTCATGTCTGATGATATTCCTGTAGATACCCTTGCTGAAACCGAAAATTATACCGTGTGGATTTCTGAAGAACCCGATGGTGAACTCGCCTATCATATCGAATTGGGCGCGGTGACATTGCACTTTTTCAGAGAAGAATGGCAAGAATTACGCAAATTGATGACCGAAGCCATGCAAGAAGATGACGAATCCTGATTCCCGCCTGATTGATGTCCTCATCAAAAACCTACCACCGTCTGCCTCGCAATTACGCCTATTAGATATTAATGGCATGGCGGGGGAGATGGTGGTGCTTGTTCGCCCCGATGTTCATATCACCGTTGTTTCTGGTGATATAAGCCATTGGCAATTTGTAGAAAACAGCTTCGATGCGGTGGTAGCGGTGGAATACATCCTCAACATGCCGTTTTTACATGCCGTATTGCCGATTTTACGGCATGGTGGCAGGCTCATTATCGCCAATTCTCGTGCATCGCTGAGTCCAACCCAATATGGTACACAATTGGAAGATGCGGGTTATATCCGCATTTTGATAGAGGATGCGTTGCAAAATCCCCCTAGTGGGGTGTTGATGCGGGGCGAAAAAGCCCATATTACCGCCGATACCCATGCTCGTATCCAAGAAGTGGCGGGTGCAGAACACGAATTTATCCCCATCACCGAGTATAAAGGGCGCTATGTGCATTTGCTCATCCGCCAAACACCCAATAAACCCCCGTGGCGCATAGACCCCGATGAACCCATTCAGTGGGAAGCCGTGACCATCAACAAGCATCTCATCGCATTTAGCAGTTTGCCCAAAGCGGTGGGCTTTATGCAACCGTCTGTCATGGCAAATAAACTGCATCAGGTCAATAAGGTGGGCAAATTTAAGCCCGATGTGGTGATGAATTGGTCACTGCCGATTTTGCTCAATCCGACCATGACCATTTGGGATGAAGGCGCACTTGGTTTTATTGGTGTGAATCATGCCCATGCAGAAGCACCAGACGAATGATGATAACCCTATCTGACCTCGACTTTTTAGTATCACCAGCAGGTGAATCTCTGCTGGGGATTTTGGCTGATAGCGATTTATCCCCCAAAAATCATCTGTCATTGGTGACAAAGCTCCGCAAAACGTATCCCATGTCGCAAGTAAGCCATGCTATCACCCTCGCACAAACACGAGCGCGTGCTAGTGGCAAATTTGGCGAGTGGGGGAGCAAATTATTCTTCACATCCGATGCCCTAGAGCAAGCCAGTGACCCACTGATACGTGCTTATCGGGCGGGGCAATTTGCCCAAAAAATTGTCACCGATTTTTGCTGTGGCATCGGCGCAGATAGCCTCGCAATGGCAAGATTCGCACAATCGGTCACAGGCGTGGATAGCGACCCTGTGCGGGTGGCTATGGCACGCCTCAATGCCGATATATTGGGTATTTCCAACGCCGATTTTGTGGTGGATGATGTGACCACCCGCGATATATCGCCCACAGGCACATTTTTCTTTGACCCCGCCCGCCGTGATGATAGCGGTGGACGGTTATTTGGGGTAGAAAATTATATACCGCCTCTCACCACCATCCGCCGATGGGGTGGGCATTTTGGTGGGATAAAATTATCACCTGCGGTAGATTTATCGCAACTCACCGACTATGCGGGCTATGTCGAATTTATTTCGGTGAGCGGCGACCTCAAAGAGGCGGTGCTATGGCTTAACGGTTATGCGTCCCCGCGTGCGACCTTGTTGGTTGCCGATAAAATTCTGCATTGGGAACCGCCTGCTTTTTTCTCTGATGAAAAACCGATTGCCCCGCCAAGTGGGTGGCTTATAGAGCCAGACCCCGCCCTCATCCGCGCGGGATTGGTGCAGGATGTGGCAGAAAAATGGGGCATGACCATGCTAGATGATACCATCGCCTATCTGACTAGTGACCATCATCCCCAAAGCGAGTGGGCGCGGGCATGGCAAATTTGGGATTGGATGCCGTTTAATCTGAAAAAATTGCGGACATATCTACGTGAGCGCAATATCGGACGAATCACCGTCAAAAAACGCGGGTCGCCCATCACCCCAGAGGGGCTTATCGCGCAAATTAAGCCCAAAGGTGATAATACCTGCACGGTTGTCCTCACCCGACATTTGGGCAATCATATCATACTAATTTGTGCAGAATATCCAGATTAGTGGGTATAATAGGGGACGGCGTATATATCAGTTATGCAAAGGATGGACACATGCTTACACCTTATTTCCCAGAACCACTCACATTTTTTTCTGTGGACGAAAATCAGCACGATTTTGCCGTAGCCCTCAAAAAAGTGAAGAATGACTTGGGTCATACCTACCCATTGGTCATTGATAATAAGAAAATTGCGATTAAAGAGACATTCGCTTCGGTGAATCCATCGCGTCCAGAAGAAGTGATTGGGCGTTTTGCGATGGGTGATGCGTCTCATGCCGATGCCGCCATCGCCTCTGCTACCCGTGCCTTTGACGAATGGCGACGGGTGCCAGTGGAAGAACGGGCGCGGTATTTGCTCCGTGCGTCTGCGGAGATGCGCCGTCGCAAGCATGAATTTAGCGCCATGATGGTGTTTGAAGTGGGTAAAAGTTGGGCAGAAGCGGATGCCGATACCGCCGAAGCCATAGACTTTTTAGAATATTATGCCCGTCAAATTTTGCGGATTAGCGATAGCACCGCCTCGATCATCAGTTATCCATCGGAATTGCTCCAATTAAAATATATCCCGTTGGGCGTTGGCGCGGTTATATCCCCATGGAACTTTCCGTTATATCCCCATGGAACTTTCCATTGGCAATTGCCACGGGCATGGTCTGTGCATCGCTGGTGGCGGGGAATACAGTGGTATTTAAGCCCGCCGAACAAAGCCCGTTTGTCGCGTATAAAATGTGCGAATTGTTTTGGAATAACGGCATCCCTGCGGGTGTGTTGAATTTTATCACGGGCGATGGTGCGGTGGTCGGTGGTCGTATGGTCGAGCATCCGCATACCCGTTTTATCTCTTTCACTGGGTCGAGAGAAGTGGGTGTGAGCATCTACGAAAAAGGCGCGAAAGTGCAATCTGGGCAAAAATGGCTCAAGCGCATGATTTTGGAGATGGGTGGCAAGGATGGCATTGTTGTAGACGAAACTGCCAACCTAGAAGAAGCCGCCAAGGGCATTGTGGCGAGCGCATTTGGCTTTCAGGGGCAAAAATGTAGCGCGTGTAGCCGTGCCTTGATTGTAGATGCGGTTTATGATGAAGTTGCCAAGCGCGTGGTGGAACTCACGGGCGAATTGGTCATGGGTGCGCCTGATAGCAGTTGGAAAACCTATATTGGACCCGTAATTGACCAAGATGCGGTGAATAAAATCACCCATTATATTGGCATTGGGGAGGGTGAGGGCAAGTTGCTTATTGGGGGCAAATTGCAAGAAACCCCCGACAACGGGTATTTTATTTTGCCAACCGTTTTTGGCGATGTCGCGCCAGATGCCAGAGTATCGCAGGAAGAAATTTTTGGACCTGTGCTGGCGATGACCCGCGTAAGCAATTTTGATGAGGCGCTAAAGGTCGCCAATGGCACCGAGTATGGACTCACGGGTGCGGTGTATAGCAATAACCGCTATCGGCTAGAAGAGGCACGGAAAGAATTTTTCGTGGGGAACTTATATCTGAACCGCAAAAGCACGGGTGCGATTGTGGGTGTGCATCCGTTTGGCGGATTCAATATGAGTGGAACAGATAGCAAAGCAGGCGGACCAGACTATCTGCTTCACTTTACACAGGCAAAAAGTATCGCAGAGAAACTATAACCCCAATTGTTAAATCTTTTTGGTGAAAAACTAAAAATCGCATATAATCTAACCATTATGTGCGATTTTTATATTTTGTAGACCATTACAACCATTACAAGAGAAAGGCAGGCGCGATGAGGTTGCCCGCACGACATGAACTGCTCACATGGGCAGATGTGGATAAATTGGTAGATATTCTGTTGCCACAATTACAATCCGTTGGACGGTTTGATGCGATGGTGATGATTACACGCGGGGGAATTGTCCCTGGCGGGTTGTTTGCGGAGGCGTTGGGGATTCGCAGTGTATTGACGGCGGCGGTAGATTTTCCCAATTCAGAAGAAGGCGGGCTAATGATGTGGCCCTCTTTCTTGCAATTTCCAGATGAAGCCTTGTTGCGTGGACGCTATACCCTGATTATTGATGATGTATGGGGTAGCGGACGAACCAGCACGGCTGTGCGCGGACGGTGTGAGGCGGCGGGGGCAATTCCCTATACAGCCGTATTTCACTTTAATCCCTATCGGTCACTGTTTAGCAAAGCAGAACCCGATTTTTATGCGGCTGTCACAGATGCGTTCATCGTTTATCCATGGGAAGTGGATAGAGGACTCAATACGATGGGGGCATTAACGCCTGTCCCAGAGAACTAATGGGTTGTATCGGATGTTCAAATTAAAGAAAGTATAGTTTTTGCACATCAGATAATAATTTTCTGCTATACTATCTTTATAGGGAATCATAGAATGATTCTATAACTGACCAATCAACAGAAAGCATGTGAGATTAATTGTTAGACCAATCTTTTATACTGAGCGATTTTTGTGGCACCACCACCAAGAAAGGAGACAGCGCATTTTTTGTCAACGGGCGAGATTGCGCTATTTCGTTATATGGATGACAACATCAACACGCCAGAACAGAGCGACATGTCCGAATTTGAACGGTTGCTCAATGAGTCTTTTGCACCACGAGATTTACTGCGCGGGCAAATTCGCAACGGGCTTATTTTAGAGATAAAGCCCCGCGAGATTATCGTAGACTTAGGTACAAAACAAGATGGTATTGTGCGTTCAGAAGACCTAGAACGCCTCGATGAACAATTTCGTAATAGCCTGAAAGTGGGCGATGAAGTCCCTGTCTATATCCTTAATCCCAGAGATGTTGATGATAACCTCATCGTCTCGATTAATATGGGACTACAGCGTTATGACTGGGAAAAAGCCCGTGACTTACTCAAAACCGAGGAAGTTGATAATGTCCGTGTGGTGGGCAATAATCGTGGCGGTATTTTGGTACGTTGGCGGCGACTGGAAGGGTTTATCCCCAGTTCGCATTTGACCAGCATCAACGTTGCCGATAAGCGCGAAAATTCTAATGACCTCATGGGCAAAGAACTGATTGTGAAGGTCATTGAAGTTGACCAAGACCGCAGACGGCTCATCTTTAGTGAGCGCGAGGCACAAAAAGAGTGGCGCGCCCAACAAAAAGCCCGCCTGCTGGCAGAACTCAAAGAAGGCGATGTGGTCTCTGGCACGGTGACTGGCTTGCGCGATTTTGGCGCATTTGTCAATCTTGGCGGGGCAGACGGTCTTATCCATGTGTCTGAACTGGCATGGCATCGGGTAGACCACCCGCGTGATGTATTGCATGTTGGGGATGTGATAGACGTGTATATCCTCAACCTAGACCGCGAATCCAACCGTATTGCTCTTAGCCGTAAGCGCCTGTTGCGTGACCCATGGGAAGTTGCCGCAGAACGTTATCATGAGGGGCAATTGGTCGAGGGTACTGTGACTAACGTGGTTGATTTTGGTGCATTTGTGGCATTGGACAATGGGCTAGAGGGGTTGTTACACCTGAGTGAAATGGGCGATGGGTCACTCAAAGAACCCCATTCGTATTTGCAAAAGGGCGATAGACTCAATTTGCGGATTAGCCACCTTGAACCAGAAAAACGGCGGGTGGGTTTTACCCAACGTTGGGGAACAGAAGCCGTAGCAGATGCACCTGCTCCTGTGGATGCACCTGCTCCTGTGGATGCACCTGCTCCTGTGGATGCACCTGCTCCTGTGGATGCACCTGCTCCTGTGGATGCACCTGCTCCTGTGGATGCACCACCTGCCACCGATGTTGTGGATGATGCACCACCTGCCACCGATGTTGTGGATGATGCACCACCTGCCACCGATGTTGTGGATGATGCACCACCTGCCGCTGATGTGGTAGAAGATGTGCCACCCGCTACCGATGTGGTAGACGAAACACATCCCACCGAATAATTATCATAAATGATGATGAGGGCATGACTTTTCATGCCCTTGCTTCATCTTAAATAAGTAAGAATAAGTGGAAACAGGCTAAAAATGGGGTAATTATGGCAATAAACGCCATTTATGTAATATTTGCATTGACATTTTAACACCCCCTTTGTACAATCCTCATACTTTATGAAAGGGAACAGCGTCACAACGCATAGCGGTGTGCCACGCTTAATATCATAGTTGTGCCATCATCATTTATCGCAACTGAGCATTAATCAAGCGGTCACTTCTTATAGAAATGAACCGTTGTTTCGCGTTCCTGTACATAAATTCAAAAAATTTAACCGTTTAGGAGTATAGTTTATGTTTGATACATCGTTGGAGACCTTCTCCGACTCTATAGATTTTGCCGCGTTGTTAGAAGCCTCGTTTGAAGCCGATAACTTGGAACGTGGCGATGTGGTGACTGGCAGAATTTTGGGAATTGACCAACAAGGGTTGATTATCGGTATTGATGGGTCTCCACGCGATGGATTTGTGGCTCGCAAGGATATTGAACGCCTTAGCCTACGCCCCGAAGATTATCAATTGGGCGATGAAGTAGATGTGACTGTTTTGCGGATGGAAGACGAAGAGGGCAACCTTGTTTTGTCTGTCTCGCAAGCCCGTCAAGGTGAAGACTGGAAAGTGGCAGAAGCCTTGCAAGAAAAAGACGAAGTTTGGCACGGCGAAGTGGCAGAAGCCAATCGCGGTGGTCTGATTATTCTCTTTGGTAATTTGCGCGGATTTGTCCCTGCCAGCCATGTGAGCGACCTCCCCAGAGGCTTAAACGAAGAAGAACGCAAGAATTACCTCATGCGCCTCGTGGGACAAAAAGTACCCCTCAAGGTCATCGAAGTAAATCGCAAACGTCGCCGTTTGGTCTTTTCACAACGCGATGCTCAACGCGATAACCGCGAAGCCCGCAAAGACAGCTTGCTCGATGAACTTAAAGAAGGCGAAGTCCGTCGTGGTATCGTCAGTGGCTTGCGCGACTTTGGCGCATTTGTAGATTTGGGTGGGGCAGATGGTCTTATCCACATCTCTGAACTGGCTTGGCATCGTGTGAAGCATCCAAAAGAAATTTTGGAAGTCGGCGACCAAGTAGATGTGTATATCCTCCGTTTGGATGCCGAAGGCAAACGTATTGGACTCAGCCTCAAACGTCTCCAACCCAATCCTTGGTCAATGGTGGAAGAACTCTATCATGTGGGACAAGTCGTACAAGGCACAGTGAGCCGTACCGCCCAATTTGGCGCGTTTATCAGCCTCGACCCCGGTATCGAAGCCTTGTTGCATGTCAGCCAAATTGGTGATGGCACAGTACAAGATGCCACCCAAGTCATCCGTGATGGTGATGTGTTGAGTATGCGTATTATCAGCATCGAAGCCGACAAACAACGCTTGGGTCTGAGCCTACGCGACCTCGAAATGGAAGTTCAAATCCCTGCCGATGATGTCGAGACCGAAACAGTGGAAACAATTACCGAAGAAGTCGTTGCTACGATTGAAGAAGAAGTCGTTGCTACGATTGAAGAAGAAGTCGTTGCTACGATTGAAGAAGAAGTCGTTGCTACGATTGAAGAAGAAGTCGTTGCTACGATTGAAGAAGAAGTCGTTGCTACAATTGACGATGAACCAGTTGTGACTGCGTAAGAAATATTTCTGTGACGGACAAACTGTGCCTAACGGCGCTTGTCCGTCACGATATAATCTCTCTATAACAATTATCTCCCTTTGCTAAAATCCGTGTCTAGCAATTCGCTATTTTGCTTGTTATAATGCAAAATAAGTCGTTAATTGCATGGAGAAAAGAGAAAAACTTCTATCCTGCCTGTGCGCCTATATCCCACGCAGGAAAGGGGGTGAATTATGGCAACTGTAAGATTAAAACCCAACGAGTCGCAAGACCAATTATTGCGTCGCTTTCGTAAGCGCGTGACCAATGCGGGTATCCTTAGCACTGTGCGTCGCAAACGCTGGCACATCTCTAAGAGTGAGCTACGTCGCATCGAAAAGAAAAAAGCAATTCGGCGCTCACGCCGCCGTCAACGTAAGGCTTCGATAAGATAATGCCCCTTTGGGGTGGTCTATCGGCTTTTTAACGTGTTTATTCACCGCTATTGGCATTTCTGTTGATAGCGGTTTTGCCATTTAATCTATTGACCCGAAAGGTTGTGTATGACAAAACAAGATGACAAGATAGAGGTAGAAGGGCTTGTAGTAGAAGCACTCCCCAATACTCAGTTTATGGTTCAGCTCGAAAACGGACACCGTGTGCTGTCTTATCTCTCTGGCAAAATGCGTAAATTTTATATTCGTATTGCGCTAGGTGATAAAGTGCGTATCGAGATGAGCAGTTATGATATGTCGCGTGGGCGGATTATTTATCGTCATCGTGACCAACAAGGTGGCAGTACAGAAGAAAGTTCCTAGTTCATTTTTATGGATTGAAGTGAGCAAACATCATGAACGGGGTACTTTGCAAACGGCGGATATGGGCAACTTCTTGTGGCATATCCGTTTTCTATAATACCCACAAAAATAGCTTTATTAAAAACAAATTCCCCCGAAAATTTTGAGGCGCATTTTTCGCGCAAGTGAAAAATGCGCCTCTGCTACCATACCCCTAACTTAATTTATATAAAGGGGTATATGATGTCAAATAATGATAATATTGAAATAATTGAAGAAGTTGTCGAACAGGGTAGTCCTGCAAAATGGGGATGGGGATGCTTGTTGGTCATGTTCTCGCCAATGGTAATTTGTGGGTTAGCCCTTTTTGGCAGTGTGCTATTTTGTGGCAATACCTTTGGCGGGATATTTGGCGGTATCCAGAATATGTTTGCCTCGATAGGCAATATTTTTAATTTTGACCTATTGCCCAACAGCACGACTATCACCTCTAGCCCCGCCATTGTTGAACGGATTAAACCACTTGGTCAATTGGTGACTACACGGGTAGAACTTGCCACATCACGCATTGAAATTGCAACACAATATGGGATAGCCAATGTGTGTAATATCGGCGCTCTACATTCTGCACAAGGTTTTGTGGAGGCTGGTATTAATTTAGAGGGTTTCACACCCGAAAATGTTATTTATGATGAAGTCAATAATTCATATACGCTTCGTTTGCCCGCGCCGACTGTCACCAATTGTCAATTAGACCCTATGGAGATGATTAAATATCATGATTGGGGGACAAGCCCAATTTGCTCTGCTGATTGGGATGAAATGCGCCGATTGGCTAGTTATGAGGCACTTATTAAATTCCGCGATAGGGCAGTAGACGAGGGGATTATTGAAAGGGCAGAACGACAGGCAGATTTAGTCGTAAGTAATTTTGTCTCTAGCCTCACTGGGGCAACGGTCAATATCGAATTTGTTGCCGATGACACGGTACCCTATCCGCGTGAATGTATGCCACAACTGCCAGAACCGTGGATATATAACGAAGATAAAAAACAATGGGAACGCGGTTCATAACCCATGTGCTTATGGGGTGATACAACCAATTGCATCACCCCATTATATATCCCTACGGCTTCACGCCCCAATGCACGCACATCGTCCCAAACATAAACGACTGATACGCCACATCCTTAAATCCAGCACCCTCTAATAATGCCACTAATTCTTGTGGGGTCTTAAATGCCTGTGTGGATTCTGGCAAATAGCGATAGGCATCTGCGCCTTCTTTGCCCACAATAATCCGTCCCAACAGGGGGATGATATAGCGTAGGTGTATCATGATAAACGGGCGGAGCAGATTTTTTGGCGGTGGGGAACTGTCTAATACCACGATTTTCCCGCCAGATTTTAGCACACGGAATTGCTCACGGAGGGTCTGCGGAATATCTATCACGTTGCGGAGCAAATAGCCCGATGTCACGGCATCAAACTGCTCATCAGAAAAGGGCAGGTGCAAGGCATCTGCACCCGACCAGCGCACCGCATCACCCCGTTGACGGTCTTGCCCTACAACCATCATGGGCAAGGCAAAATCCGCACCGATAACAGTGGCATTTGGTGCCAGTTTGAGCGCCTCAAATGCAATATCCCCTGTGCCTGTGGCTAAATCGAGCATCGCGCCGTTTTGTGGTAATTTCGCTTTCTTGACGACAAATTTGCGCCAGCGTAAGTCTTGCCCGCCTGTCATCAGCCGATTCATGATGTCATAACGCCGAGCAATACGCCCGAACATCGCTTGTACATAATCCGATTTTTCTTTGCCTTGTAGTTGTGCGTTCATTTTTTCAATCCGTAGTGTTTCCAATTTGCAGATAGGTAGGATTCGATATGTGGGGCAGGTGTGAGATGTTTGGCATCCACCGCTATAGTCGTATGTATGTGGGGCAGATGGCTAGGCTTGCGCGTGGCATCTATGCCGATTTTTTGCCCAAAGTGTGGCAGGAGCGCGTGTGGGTGGTGGCGTGGCAATAAGCCATTGACTATTATCACATCGCGTTCTGGGTCTGCATGTGCCTCTATCGCATCTGATACTGCCTTATTATCGGTGATATTGACCGATTCGTCTACGATAATCACTTTTTTGAGGAATGATAGATGTCCCAATCCCCACACGCCATAAATTACTTTATGCGCGTAGCCATAGGGGCGTGGCTTGAGGCTAATTATGGCTGTATCGCCCCCGTCACACAGGTGAAAGTCGCATAATTCATCGAATAGGGTTTGTAGCAGGGGCGCGAAAAGACGTTCTGCTCCGCGCATCATGTGGTCGTATTCGTTGGGCGATGGCATGGGGATAATCGCGGGATACACGGCATCTTGGCGGTGGGTGATGGCGGTGATATGAAACAGCGCGAGGCTATGCTCATCAAAATATATCCCACGATGCCCCGCGAGGGTGTGTGCGGATGGTGCAGTTGGCGGGGTGAGGATGCCTTCAATAACAAATTCGGCATCGGCAGGTATATGGATGGGTTGGCTGACCGCACGCGCGAATGAGATGGGTTTGTTGCGTAGCCATCCCGCCAACCAATGTGGGGGAATGTCGTTGGGCAGTGGCACACTGGCACTCCATGTCATGGCGGGGTCGCCACCGATGACGAGGGCGGTGGGTGTGGGTTGTGTAATAGCCAATGCACCCCATTCGCCCAGCACACCTAGCGTATTATCGTTGATGACCAGCGCACGCGCCCACTGTACACATTTTTCGCCTAGATAGAGTTGCACCCCTGCGATATTTGGCGCGGATTCACCTTTCCAGTGGCGTAAAATCCCAGTGGCGTAAAATCGGCAGACGGGCGATAGACGGTGATTCGCGCCATTGTACGGCTTGTACGGCGGGATTGGCTTTGTCGCCATTGCCCCCGATGGCGTTACGCAAGGCGTTGAGGGTTTGCATCCCTTGTGCGATGAGTCCGCCAAATCCCAAATTGCCCCATGTACGTAAATCTGCTAGCACGCCTAATTTTTGTGATAGGGCGGTTATATCGTCTATCCCCAATGCCCACGCCATACGGCGCGATGTGCCGAATAGGTTGGTGATGACAGGGAAATCATGCCCAATAACATTATCAAACCACAAAGCGCGGTTATGCTTGCTATTTTGTACGCGGTGGGTGATGGCGCTAATCTCTAAATCTGTATTAACAGGGTGGCTGATGTGGATGAGTTCCCCTGCTTGTTCGAGTCGGATGAGGTATTCATCCAAATTTCGGTATACCATGCAACCTTGCACCTATATTTTGAATATTCAAGAAATCATAAATATAGTATAGCGCAAAAAAGCCCCTGACGGGGTTATGAAGGTGATGAGAATTTTAGTCTTGATGCGGACGCTTGCACTCCACGACCATCCAATCACCATCGGTTTGTTGACGGCGTTTGTAGGGGATAAGTCCGACTCCGTGCAGGGCATTTTCGACATCTTCGACTTGCTCAAAGGTCAATCCGCTAAAAATAGCGAAGCCACCCGGACGCACGATATTGCCCAAGCCTTCACTGCACATCTGGATAATAATCCGCGCCAAAATATTAACGACGATTAAATCGAATCGGCGGGCAGAATGAATCACCGTCTCTAGGCTACCTTCTTGGGCGGTGATTTTATCGTCTACACCATTGACCTTGATATTTTCGATAGATGATTTAACCGCCACCGGGTCATTATCCAGCGCCAGCACTTGTGTCGCACCCAATTTGGCGGCGGCAATGGCGAGGATGCCCGACCCACTGCCCAAATCTAGCACATTTAAGCCGTTGCTCATCAAATCTTCTAGTGCCTCTAGGCAAAGTTGGGTGGTGGGATGCGTACCTGTCCCAAATGCCATCCCTGGGTCGAGGGCGATATGAATATCGTTGGGTTCTGGTTCGAGGTCTATCCACAAGGGGCGGATGAGGATGCGTTTGCCCAAGCGGATGGGGTGATAATGTACTTTCCACGCCTCTGCCCAATCTTGTTCATCCACGATAATATAATCGGGGGTTGGCATGGGATACATCATATTAAGCAGACGCAAGCCAAATTCCAATTGTTCTTTGGCAGCGGATGCGCGTTCATCATCGGGCAAATAAGCACGGACGATGAGCCGTTCTGCGGGCGGGACAGCGCCATCATCATACATTTCTGGCATGATGCCATCTTGCTCCACCGATACACCCTGATGCCCATAACGGGCGAGTAATTCCACTACGGCTTCTGCCGCTTCACCATCTACATTAAGACGAATTTCTATCCACTTCATTCCCCACTTAACCAATCTCTGACACGGCTAAACATACCTTTATTGCTATTGGGCAATGCCACACTTGTCCCCATCGTTTGTGCCAATTTTTCAAATAATTGGCGTTGCTCCACACTCAATTTTGTGGGAATTTCAATTTGGACCCGCACCAACTGGTCGCCACGCCCGCTATTGCTTCCATCGCTCCGCAAGCGGGGGAATCCACGCCCACGCAAACGAAAAATTTTGCCATGTGGTGTCCCTGGTGGGACATCGAGGTCAACTTCACCGTCTACTGTTGGGATACGGATGCGTGCGCCCAGTGTGGCTTGCACCACATTCAGATTAAGGTCGAGCAGGATGTCG
>Ga0163154_10000809_pt1 | contig 48723 bp, 44 predicted proteins | sample OliLakLV19MP9P1_FD_148649 | JGI IMG/M metagenome (GOLD analysis project Ga0163154, IMG submission 148649) | Freshwater microbial mat bacterial communities from Lake Vanda, McMurdo Dry Valleys, Antarctica - Oligotrophic Lake LV.19.MP9.P1 | ecosystem: Environmental > Aquatic > Freshwater > Lake >...
AGAAATTCTCCAATCTCAAATGAGATTGAGAGAGTGTCAAAGTGTCTGACACGGTGTCAGGCAGACAAATGTAAACATGATTTTACCGGAAACTAAAGTTGACGATTCAGAGTAATATTGAGATTCGTCTGCGTGAAAAACTGCTGAAAAACTATCTGGTTGTGGACGAAGTACTGCTGCGCTCAGTGAGTTTCTCGGAGGCGTTCCAGAACGCAATTATCCAGAAGCAGATTTCACAGCAGAACGCGCAGCGCATGAAATACGTGCTGGAAAAAGAGCAGTTGGAAAAGCAGCGGAAGGTGATTTTAGCGGAAGGCGAGGCAGAGGCGATTCGCCTCAAGGGGCAGGCGATAGCCACTAATCCCCGCATCATGTCCTACGAGTACGTGCAAAAGACCGCCCCGAATATCAAAGGTATCATCTCCAGCGGCGAGACGCTTCCGGTTCCCGGCATTGGCGGCAACGGAAAGTAAGGCGTCGCCGTTTCTATCGAGCAGAGGCAAAAGCAGCCGCGAGAGATTTCTCGCGGCTGTAGTGTTTGGTGGTGAACGCAGTTATCGGTACTGTGCTTCGTGTTCGGCAAAAGCGGCTTCGATAATGGAGTTGTATTGTGACACGGCGGCGTTCATCCCTTCCATAGGTTCGCGATAATCCTATCACTTGTCATGCTTCATAACGCAGATAAGTTCTTTGACCTGCGTTTTGAGAGTATCGATCCCCTGCTGTTGCTGTCCGACAGCCTCAGTGCGGCGACTTGCCCTAAAATTGATTCGCACCCGCCGCACAGTGTCGCTCCCGAAAAAATACCGGTTTTGCGCCGCCCAACCTGTTGCTGTGACGGGTTTGCGCCAACGATAAGCCCATAATCTCGCCGGTTTGCGGCGCGAGGAGGCATACAATGTTTGTGATTATCGGGTTGGTCGTGGTCTTCGGAAGCATTCTCGTCGGCTACATGATGCACGGCGGACAGATCGGCGTTCTGATTCAGATCAACGAGTTTATCATTCTCGGCGGCGCGGGTCTTGGCAGTATGCTCGTCGCCAATCCGCTGCCCGCCGTGATGAAAACGGTTAAGGCGGTCATCGGCTTACTCAAGGGCAATCCCTATACCAAGGACAAGTATATGGAGCTGCTCAAAATGCTCTATGACCTGTTCCTGATGGCGCGGCGTGAGGGCATGGTCTCCCTCGATCAGCACGTCGAGCATCCGCACGAGAGCAAATTTTTCAGTCAGTATCCCTTTTTCCACGCGCATCATCATGCGACGGCGTTTCTTGCCGACACGATGAAAGTGGTTGTCACAGGTTCGGTTGCGCCGCAGGACTTAGAGTCGATGATGGACAGCGATCTCGACGTGATGAAGGAGGAAGAGGAACACCCGTCACATATCATGCAGACCGTCGGCGACGCAATGCCCGCTTTCGGGATTGTCGCGGCAGTTCTCGGCATCGTCATCACGATGGGCAAAATCGGCGGCGACCCGAAAGTGATCGGTCACTCTGTCGGCGCGGCACTCGTCGGAACCTTTCTCGGAATTTTGCTGGCATACGGGGTGTTCGCGCCGATAGCGACGGCGTTGGGCGGGGCGGTGCGGGCGCAGATGCAGTACATGAACTGCATCAAGAGTGCCTTGCTCTCGTTCTCTCGCGGCGATGCGCCGATGACGTGCGTGGAATATGCGCGGCGCAACATCGAGCCGGACGCTCGCCCGTCCTTCAACGACATGGAAACGGGATGCAAGAACGCACAGGCGAAAGCGGCTTAAGGGAGGGAACAGGGAACAGGGAACGGGGAACAGAACACTGCTCTTCCTTTACGGAGGAAGCAATTGTCGCAGAATACCGATTTTGTGCCGAGTATAAGAACCAAATCGGATACTTGGAGTGTTCTGTTCCCTGTTCCCTGTTCCCTGTTCCCTCCGTTTGGAGGAACGGATATGGCACAAGCAGTCGGCGGCGGGACGCAGCCCGTCATCATTATCAAGAAGATCAAAAAGGGCGGAGGCGGGCATCATGGCGGGGCGTGGAAAGTGGCGTATGCCGACTTCGTGACGGCGATGATGGCGTTCTTTCTCGTGATGTGGATTATCGGTCTGGATCAGCCAACCAGAAAAGCCATCGAGTCATACTTCAAAGACCCTTATGGGTTTATGAAGTCGTCGCATGGAGGCGTCTCGCCTATCGGAACAGGGGAGAGCGTCAAAATCGGGCAGCCCTCTCCTCTCCATCAGAAATTGGATATGTCGAGTTTGCAAGCGGCGTTCAAGCAAGCCAAAGCAGCGATTGCAGAAGAGATTGCCAAGTCACCGGAACTCAGCGGACTTAAAGACAGCGTTTCGATACAGTTGACGGATGAGGGTTTGCGGATTGAACTGATGGAGAAAACGGCGTCGCTGTTCTTCAATACGGGCAGTGCCAAGCTCAAAGAGCGCACCAAGCGTTTGTTGGCAGTGATCGCCAAACAGCTTCAGACATTGGATAATCCCATCATGATCGAGGGTCACACGGACAGCCGACCGCTGGGCAGATCGGGCGGCTACTCAAACTGGGAACTCTCGACGGATCGCGCCAACAGTGCACGGCGAGCAATGGAGGCGGCGGGACTCAATCCGAAGGGGATTTTGGCGGTGCGCGGCTATGCGGATCACAAGTTACTTCACCCCGAAGACCCGACTCACTTCTCGAACCGCCGCGTGACGATTTTGGTCGCCTATGTGAAGAAAGACGAATACTGACACATGGGGAGTAGGGAGTAAAATCCGGGTAGAGATCACGTACCCGATTTGGGCAAGAAGTCTATTAGACCTCTTGCCTAAGTCGGGTACAAGAACGTACCCGACTCAAAAACAGCCGTCCTGCGGACGAACCACTTATGAGATTGACGTCTCAACTGAGAGACAAATCGCTTAAACTCCATATATTCGCCAGCGCGGGGGTTTTAAACCCCCGTCTGGAATGGCGTGCCGCCAAGCGTCCTTTGGACGCGCAATGGACGAGATTTATCTGATTTGTCTATGAGAGGGGATGCCCGCAATAGGGATTACAGGAAGGCGATAACCTTACAATTTGTACGTCCGCAGGACGTCTGTTTTTTAGACGGGTACGTTCCTGTACCCGGTGATGAGAGATGCAAGAATCAATAGACCTCTTGCAAGAGTCCAGCGCAATGAATTTCTCGTGCAGGTCTCGTTTCGCCGTGCCGTGCTTCGCACTCGAATCCCAATGCAGAGGTAGAGACTTCCTGTGGGTGCGTCCGCAGGACATCTGTTTTTCAGGCGGGTACGTTCTTGTACTCGCAGGGAATTCTTAGGCAAGAGGTCTATTGAAGCAATGACGTCGCCTTCGCTCACGAATATTTGGAGAACTGCTGCTCGGCAGGGTATCCTATGTCCAATGAACGGGGCAGTGCGTCCCGCCGATGCGAGTTAAATTGTGAATGTGACGATGTTTGCCCCTGTGCGTGAAAAATGCGGCATCAGCGATTACAGCCGCGCCCTGATCGCTCATCTGCCCGACAAAGTGACTGTGATCCCTGCCCCGGAAATAGCGGCATTTGCTTCTGGTGCGGCGTTGCGGCAGCAGTTCAGTGCATTGGGCGCACAGATGAACAGCGGCGAGGTCGCGCACGTTCAGCACCAGTATTTTTTGTTCGGCGGTGTTTCTCCTCTCAAAAACCACGCGATTCTGTTTCTGCGTGCCGTTCAAGTTCCAACCGTGCTGACCGTGCATGAAATTGTGATGCCGCAGCCCGGCGACGGGTTTCTGCGACGCATGGCGTTGAACCTGACCAATCGCAATAATTTTTTTCAGCCGCTGATTCGGGCGTATATCGTCCACACTGCCCAAGATCGCGAACGCTTGCAGACGCTCGGCATTCCGGCAGAGCGCATCACGGTTTTGCCGGTGGGAGTGCCGGAACCGCTCCCAACGCCCACTGCCGCAGATGCCAAACAGCAGCTTGGACTGACAGGCAAGCGCGTTCTGACTCTCTTCGGGTTCTTGTCCGCAAAAAAGGGACATCGGCAAGCGTTGGCGGCACTGTTCCATTTGCCTGACGACGTGGTTCTGCTTTTCGTCGGCGATCAGCATCCCGACGATCACAGCGACTCCGTTTCTCAACTCAAAGCCGAAATCGAAGCCAGTGCATTGCAGTCTCGCGTCCAAATTACGGGGTTTATTCCGGCAGAGCAGATTCCCGTTTATATGGCGGCAGCGGACATCGCCCTCGCGCCCTATCGGGAGACTTCCGGCTCGGCATCGCTGGCGACTCTTTTCGCCTACAGCAAGCCGATTATTGCCTCCGATATTGCGCCGCACCGTGAAATCGCTCAACAGACGAACGGGCTATTGCTTTGCGATACCGAAAACGCCGCCGAGTTTGCCGTCGCCATTCGGAGTGTTTTGGAGAGCGACGCCCAACGCACGCAGTTGATTGCCGGAGCGCGGGAGTATGCCGAAAAATTCTCGTATCGGGAAATGGCGCGGCGCACCCATGAGATATACGAACAAGTTCGGGCAAGCAAATAAGCGACAACGCTAAGAAAGGCGATGATGGCACAGACAAAATTCTCCGAGCCTGCCGAGTTGGAGGCAGACTTTATTGTTTACATCTGCAAGAAAGTGCGGGGTATCGGCGAAAGAACGGCACAGGCTGTTGCAGAACACTTCGAAAACGCAGAAATGTTTGCGCGTTCCACCGAATCTGAGCTTTTGGAGTGGACAAATCATAGCAAGAAACCCATACTCAAACCACAACAGGCAAAGGAAGTCATCGCGCTGCGTGATCAGTTTATGTCGCGCGACAGCAGTGATATTCGCCAACTTTGGATTACGGCTCTGATTCGGGATTTTGTCGCAAACGCCCTCCGGGAGATCAACGAAACGGATGTCAAGAAATTGCGACTCAATCCGTTTTTGGTTCGCGCTTTCAACTTCAAAGATCACAAAGAAGTTATCCGATTTTGCTTCTACCAGAAAGTGAGTACTGCGATTACTGACTCTTGGGCTTTCATTGTCGATGAGTTGCGCGATGTGAAAGGCAAAGAGTTTATCAAGCGCGATCTTGACGATTTTGTTTCTCTGAGGGGAGGCAATGCAGCCGAAGTGCTGCAATGGGCGATCAACGGTATGCCAGATAATCAAGATTTCGGATCGGTCATTGAAGCGAAAGAAAAGCACCTCGTGAGAGAATGGGAAGATACTTTCGGGTCGGGAATCCGAAGCATTCTCAAGGCTCTGGAACGCCCGCGATAGCACGACTGACCATAAGCAGGGTATCCTGTCTCTACAAATATCATTTCCTACTAGCGAGGCAATTCCGTTGATCATCCCCGAAAACGCACCAAACTTAGAAGACTTGATGACAGTTGCAGAAGCCAGCCGCTGGGCAACAGAATATATCAAGAAAAATGTCACGCCGTCGAATATCACTTATCTCGTCCAATATGGCAGAGTGCGGAAACATGGGATAGGTTCGGTAACAAAAGTTTCCCGTATGGAACTGATCGAATACTATCAGTCTTATTTGGGGAATCGCGAACTAAGTTGGAAGTCGGAACTCGGTGACCATATCAACTGGGCATTGTCGTTCGATTATCTCAAAGAGGCGGATACTACCAAACACGTTCATCGCTTGCACCCATACAAGGGCAAATTTATTCCTCAGTTGGTTGAGTATTTTCTTGACTGTCATACCGACGAATTCAAGCAAGATGTCTATTTTCGTCCCGGTGACACCATTCTCGATCCCTTTTGCGGCAGCGGTACGACGCTGGTTCAAGCCAATGAATCGGGTCTCAACGCGATTGGTGTGGATGTTTCGGAGTTCAATGTTCTTATCGCCAATGCGAAGATCATGCCGCATGATCTGGTTGAACTACAACGGCACTTTTTGGAAATCACCCGCACTCTCAAAACTCATCTCTGCGACTCGCCTGTTCCCAAGTTCGATCAGCGACTGACCGCAGAGCTGGCAACTTTTAATAATACCTATTTCCCGTCGCATGAATTCAAATACAAAGTCCGCCAAAAACTCATCGATCAGGACACTTACGGGCAGGACAAAGCCGAAAAATTTCTCCTGCGTTACTATCAGTTAATTAACCTGCACCGCATCAACATCTGGCAGGATAAAGCAGACACATTTTTGGATAAGTGGTATCTCTTTCCGGTGCGTCAAGAGATCAATCTGGTTCAGGCGTATGTCAATGGCATCGAAAATTTTGCCGTTCGGCAAGCGATTCAGGTGGTTCTCAGTCGGACAGTGCGGACGTGCCGAGCGACGACTCATGCCGATTTAGCCACGCTGATCGATCCCGTAACCTCAACCTATTACTGTGCCAAACACGGCAAAGTCTGCAAGCCCTTGTTCTCAATGCTGAGTTGGTGGGAACGCTACGCGCAGGACACTTTGCAACGCTTAGCACAGTTCCATAAACTTCGCACGAAGACAGATCAAGTTTCTCTCGTCGGCGATGGGCGAAATTTGCCTTTATTCGACGCCCTCAAACAGCAGAAACCGGAATTTGCCGAGCGTATCGCCAAACGCAAAATTCAAGGAGTATTCTCCAGTCCGCCTTATGTTGGGTTGATTGATTATCACGAACAGCACGCCTACGCTTATGAACTGTTTGGCTTTCCACGCCAAGACGAAAAGGAAATCGGAGCAATGTTTCGGGGGCAGAGCAAGAGCGCGAAAGAGGATTATGCTCAGGGAATCGCCGATGTGTTGAGCAATTCCAAGCAGTTCCTTGCAGACGATTATCATGTGTTTTTGGTCGCTAATGACAAACACGGTCTCTATCCTTCGATTGCAGAAAGGGCGGGAATGGCTATCGTCAATCAGTTTCACCGTCCCGTCTTGAATCGCACAGAAAAAGACAAAGCCGCCTACTCAGAAACGATTTTCCACCTCAGAGAAAAATAGAAAGAAATCTTGCTATGACGTTATCTGATGGAATCATTGCTCACATTGAGAACACGATTCGCGAGAGCATAAAGGACAAACTCAAAAAATATCGCAGGGAAACCGAGGCAATGCCTTTCCATTATAGACTTCTTGGGCAAGACAGAATGAAGATTTTCTCATTCGTGCAATCCGTGAATACAACGCTCGGTATGTCTATGTACGAGTTTATTGCAGTGACGATTGCAACGCCACGTTTCAAGAGAGTAAACAGGCAAGTTTTTCTTGGCAACCGGATCAGTCTGGACGCTCAGCGCGAGATACAGACTATTATGGATACAATCTCTGGCAGCCTTGCACCAAATAAGTCGGCACAAGTCGAAAAGATTAGGTCTGTATGTCAATCCGGCGAAATGAAAATTTTAGAAAAGACCGGACAAACTCATGTCGATCTCTTGCTTGAAGACGAACAAGGCGTAATCTACTGCTTCGACATCAAAACCGTTAAGCCCAACAAAGGAAATTTCACTTCATTAAAACGTACTTTATTAGAATGGTGTGCCATTTATCTCAACCAACATCCTAATGCAGATGTTCGAACGCTAATCGCTATCCCTTATAATCCGTACGATCCGAAGGATTATAATCGTTTAACACTCAAAACAACACTGGATTTGTCGCACGAACTCAGAGTCGCAGCAGAGTTTTGGGATTTCTTAGGTGGCGACGGCGCATATCAAGAAGTTTTGGACTGTTTTGAGCGAGTCGGCATCGAACTCAAGCCTGAAATTGATACATTTTTTGATAATCTCCCTACTATCGGTTCTCAGGGTGCGATCAAATCGCCCTCTCCTCTCGATACATTGGACTTTGGAGAAGAAACCGATGGCGAATAGTAGGCACATCGTCATGAGAAAACAGACGCCGGTATGAGAATCGCCATTGACGGCAGACCCCTCACAGGACGCTACACCGGAGATCGCACCTATTGGCGCAGTTTGGTACGGGCATTGCTGCGAACCGACGCCGAGAACACCTATCTCGTCTATACTCGCATTCCCATCGAAGCGGGCGAATTGCCTGACAGTCCGAATTTGCTCTGCCGCGTTGTTCCAAGCCCGAATGATCGCCTCTGGAACGTATTCGCCCTGCCCCGCGCCCTGCACCAAGATCAGGCGGATGTCCTGCACGTTCAATATACGATACCGCCGAAATGGCTCTGTCCCTGCCCAATCATCACCGTCGTTCATGATGTCTCGTTTCGGGTCTGCCCGGAATGGTTTCCACTGAAGCACCGGCTACTGCTCAATCTAACGGTTCCACGCTCGATGCGCCGCGCCGATTATGTGCTGACCATTTCGGAGAGTTCGCGGCAGGAGATTCAGCGGTTCTATCACTTACCCGAAAACAAACTCAAAGCGATCCTGCTCGGTTTGCCGGACGATTTTGTGCCACAATTAAAACAGTGGGGCGATAATCCAGCGCAGGACTTCGAGCGGGAGGAAATGGCGCGGCAGTTTGTCAGAGAGAAGTATGGCTTGGAGCAGCCCTTCGTATTAGCCGTCGGTGTGCTGCAACCGCGCAAAAATCTGCCCCTGCTTGCCGAAGCGTTCGGACTTGCAAAGCAGCGGTATCGTCTGCCGCACCAACTGGCGATTGCCGGTAAAATCGGCTGGGGAACCGGGCAGGAGTTGCTCCGAGATGCGGCTCGCAAACACGGCGGCAACGAGGCGGCAGAGTCACTGCTCTTCACAGGCTATGTTCCCGACGCCGAATTGCCGACACTCTATACAGCGGCGGACGTTTTCGCCTACCCGTCGCTGTACGAGGGATTCGGGTTTCCGCCATTGGAAGCGATGGCGTGTGGCACTCCCGCCCTGATCTCCGACGCGCCCTGCTTGCCGGAAATCGGAGGAGATGCCGCCTTGATCGTTCCGGCGCGAAGTGCTGAGGGTATCGCGGAAGGATTGGCGGCACTCATCCAAAATGCGGAACTCCGCCAAAGCCTGATCGCCAAGGGCAGAATACGCGCCGCCCTTTTCTCATGGGACAAAACGGCACACGAAACCCGCAAAATTTATCTCGAAGTTGGACGAAAATAGGAATTTTTCTGAGAGGAAACACGAATGAGTACACAAGCACAACCCGCACCGCCGCAAGAATTGGACACTTGGTTTTTGGATTTATTACGCTGTCCGATCTGCCCGGAGAGACTGCCGCTGACTTTGAACGCCGACAAATCGGCTCTCAATTGCGCGAGCGGATTGCACGCCTTTCCGATTCGCGACGGCATTCCGATCCTCCTTGCCGATGAAGCGATTGTTTTTGCCTCAGACGCTCAACCGGAGACAGCGAAACCATGAAGGTCAGCCTGATTCACGGACCCAATTTGAATCTTTTGGGGCAGCGGGAAGCCGAATTTTATGGGCGCGAGTCGTTCGATGACATCAATCGGCGGATCAAGCAGTACGGGCAGGATCGTGGCATCGAGGTTCGGATTTTTCAGTCGAATCACGAGGGTGAGATCATTGATGCGATTCAAGATGCGCGGATTTGGGCGGACGCGATTGTGATCAATCCTGCCGCGTACACCCATTACAGTTACGCCATTCGGGACGCACTGACGGCGGCACGGCTTCCCGCGGTTGAAGTCCATATCTCGAATATCCATGCGCGGGAAGAGTTTCGGCGGCATTCGGTGATTTCGCCGGTTGTTGCGGGGCAAATTGTCGGCATGGGTCCGTTCGGGTATCTGTTGGCACTCGACGCGGTTCAATTTCTCGTCGAGCAGAGTCATCGTTAGGTCACTGGGTCATTAGACCTCTTGCAAGAGTATAGCGCAATAAATTCTTCGTGCAGGTCTCGTTCCGCCGTGCCGTGCTTCGCACTCGATAGGGCAGGGGAATTTCGTCCGTAGGACGTCTGTTTTTGAGTCGGGTACGTTCTTATACCCGACTCTTGCAAGAGGTCTATTAGGTCATTGGATTGGCGTCCGAAGGACACACGGCGGAAAGCCCCCAGCGGAGGAATTCATTCCGCCGTCTCTGAATGGCTTCACTGTATTCGCATTGCCCAATGACCTAATCGCCCAATGACCCAACAGCAAGGCAGGTCAAGATGGAACGACGTACATTTCTGACAGGAGTTTTAGGCACGGCGGGACTTTCCCTGATGGCGGAAGCGTTCGGGCAAGCCATTGTTGCGCCATTCCAGAAAGACCCGATTGCTGTCCCAAAAGACGCGACTCTGCCAATCGTCTTGCCAATCACCTACTGGAACAGCATTCCGTTGGTCGAGGGAGCCGTTACGGGCGGCAATTCGGAACGGTTCGCGGCACATACGGGCTTGAACGCGGTCTGTGTGCCGAAAGAGACTTACACACGCCTCCAACTTCCTGCGACGAACAAGCCGATCCGCGTCAATGTTTTGGATACCGCGCTGACAGCAACCGAAGTGTTGATTCCGACAGTGAAGTTCGGCTTTGTCACGTTCAAAGAGATCAAAGCGGCACTGCTCGATGTGTTCGCGGTCTTGTCGGTACGTCCGCATCCCGACGCACCGACAGGCTGGCTCGGCACACCATTTCTCTCCGCGTTTCAAGCCACCTTCGATTTTCCCAAACGTGTGCTGATCTTGGAGTCGGCACAAGCCAATTTGCCGAAAGAGAAAGACACGATAACTCTGCCGCTTTCGGTGCGTGATGGGCGTCCATTTGTGCAGGTCTCGGTGGCGGGTGGGAAACCTTTTGCGGCACTGGTGGATACCGGAACGCTGGTTTCGCTGATCCCGACAGAGGCGGCACTCAAAGCACAGGCACGCCCTCTGCAAATCCTAACGGTGACCAAAAGCGGCAAAGAGGCACGCGCCGCCTTGACAACCATCTCGAAATTGGCGGTCGGCAAAATGGAGCGTTCCGATGTGCGTGTCCTCTTTTTCGCCGCCGATGCGCCGATGGAGTTCGACAAGAGTTTTGCGGTTCTCGGCATGGATTTTCTCCAGCACTACAAAGTCACGTTCAACTTCGCGAAACAGAAATTTTCCCTGACGTTGCCTCTGCCGGATATTCCACCCGATTCAGACGGTTGAGATCGATCATGAGATGTCTTTAGCACAACAATCTGTGGTTCGGATTGTTCTTTCGTTTTTGTTTCGTGTGTTTCGTGGATCAAGAATCCTTGCTTGATGAAGCCCATTGTCGGAGTCGCCAACGGCTACAGCACCATCACGCCCTGCAATCTGAGCCTCAATCTCCTCGCCAAACGCGCTGAAGTCGCTTTGTCTTGTGATATAATACGGTTGGAGGTGTAAAATGCCCACAACGGAAAATACTCTGACTCTTTCTCCTGCAATTTTGGCGCGTCTTCACAAAGCGGCTTCGCGGCGTGGTATGAAGATTGAGGCTTATGCAGAAAAATTGTTGGAGATAACTCTTGCCGTTGAAACACAACCTGATGCAGACGACAAACCGTACAGTGTGATGGATTTCTATGGTGTCGCTCCATCGGGACGTTCTGCCGCAGAGATAGATGCAGAAATCAACGCCCTGCGCGATGAATGGGACAGTTGAAAGATGACCACTGACGAAATTCTTGCCCGCGTCTCACGTATTGGATTGGATTCTTCTCCCATCATTTATCATGTCGAGAAGAATCCCGATTTTGCTTTACGCTGTCTCCCATTCTTTCGTGCGATTGATAATGGCACACTTGCAGGAGTCACTTCGACAATTTCTCTGTCTGAAACCCTTGTTCACCCGATACGAAACGCAGACGCGGCAAAAGCGAGTGCGTTTCGCAATTTGCTGTTATTCAGTCGGGGAATGACGACACTTCCGCTTCCGGCAGAAATCGCGGAAACGGCGGCGCGGCTTCGGGCAGACTACAATCTCCGCACGCCTGATGCTGTCCAAATCGCAACCGCTCTCCATTCCAACTGCGACATTTTCCTGACCAACGATGACCGACTGAAACAGATTCGGGAGATTGAGATCGTCGTCGTTTCCGAACTGACTTGATACTCGCTTCACCTCGCCATAGTTTTTCTCTGTCCCATAGAACTGAACCGAATGGTAACTGTTCAGGATTGCTGGAATTTTCGCTCAAAAACGCCTTGCGGCTCTCTGCTCCACTCTCGAAGGAGAAAGTCAGAGGGCAGTTTTGGCAGTTTACTACTACAACCCTAAACTGTTACCCCAGAACAGAAGGCAGAGAATACGGCGTTCTCCTCGGTGTGTGTTCGTGTGGAACACACGATTCGTCGTATCAAGGCATTTCGGATTGTTCGGGATGAGTACCGTCTGGCAACCGGTTTGTTTGCTCGGAATTGTCGTTGTGTGGTGGGTCTGGTTCAATTGATCTCTCTAACGCCACAACCTCCTTGTGTTTAGGCGGTAAAAACAGGCTTCTGGCAGGGCATTGTTGCGGGGGGAGTCTGTCTGCTTCCCCTTCGCGGTAGCCTGCCTCAAAATGGGTGAATCACTATTCGTCGGATTATCTATTGGGCAATGCCAAACATGGCTGATTTGCGCGGAGGAATTCATTAGACCTCTTGCAAGAGTCCAGCAGAATAAATTCTTCAGACGGGGGCGTTCCGCCGTGCTTCGCACTCGATAGGGAGAGTGTCCGCAACCGTTTGGGATTGAGTGCGAAGCGCGGCACGGCGGAACCTCAAAAGTCAAAATCATACACGGAAATTGTGAGCAATCATTCGGTGCGGAGGGGCGTGACGCGCTTGGTTCCCGAAGGAACGAGAACGGGCGCATCTGAAATAGTGCCGATGAGAACGCGCAGGAGATTGGGTATCCATGAGTCGCGCTTGCCTGCTCCGTAGCCGATGGTAGTCAAGATAAAGGGCGGAAGCGGCGCAATGTGACCTTCGGGCGTGCGTTCGGCATATTCGGCGAGCAGAGCGGCTCCTGTCGGCGTGATGAGTTCCTTTTCGCGGGCATCGGGGCGAAGCGGAATGCCTTTTAATAACTCCAAAGTCGCGGGTGCGGGAACGGGCATCGTCCCATGAGCGCAGTCCACCCAACCGCGATTGAAGGGCAGAGGCGAACAGTACACCCGCTCGATCCCCAGCATCTCCAACCCGATACACGCCCCGACAATATCTACAATCGCGTCTATCGCTCCGACCTCGTGGAAATGGATCGTGTCGGGCGTCATGGCGTGGATTTTGGCTTCCGCGCACGCCAGATGCTGAAACGCGCCCATGGCACGCTCGCGAATCGTCTCCGAAACGCCGCTCTGCTCCAATATCTCCGCAATGTCTTTGAGGTGGCGTCCGTGTCCCTCGTCCTGAGCGGTCAACACGACATCCACATCTACGGCGGAGATTCCCTCTTTCACCACAACGCCCGTATGGAGTTCATAGCCGGGAACATTGAGTTTGGCTAATTCCGCCCGCCAAAGGTTCTCATCGAGTCCGGCTCCGAGCAAGGCTCCGAGGGTCATATCGCCGCTGATTCCACTGAAACAATCAAAATAGGCTATTCGCATGGGGTCTCTTTCTCTCTCATCAATTGGTAACCGGGTACAGGAACGTACCCGGCAAAAGTACAGACGTCCTACGGGCGAACAGACTGCCACGTTTGCGCTTGTATCACAATATCTCTGAGTGCATAACCGCCAACCGAGTCTGCAATGTGACAATTTGCGCGTCCGCAGGACGTCTGTTTTTCAGGCGGGTACTTTCTTGTACCCGGACGCTCTCACTCATTCGCCATCGCCCTGTGTTTTTCCTTGCGTTGACTTTTGTTCGCCGTGTTGTGTAGAATGAGAAGTCATTTGAGTTTTTTGCCGAAGGAGTTTCGCCGCTATGTTGTCCGCTCTTCCGTTTCCGCGCATTTTGCTGGGACCCGGTCCTAGCAGTGTCACGCCCCGCGTTTTGGAGGCGTTGGGTCGCGCCCCGATTGGCTATCTCGATCCTGAACTGTTCACAATGCTCGATACCCTTCGCGCCAACCTACGAACCCTTTTCGGAACCCGAAACGCTTTTACCCTGCCCCTCACCGGAACCGGAATGGCAGGAATGGAATCGTGCCTCGTCAATCTCGTCGAAGCGGGCGATACCGTTGTGATCGGCGTCAACGGATTTTTTGGCGGGCGTATGGTCGAAATCTGCAACAGGCTTGGCGCAAACGTCGTCACCGTCGAAGGCGAATGGGGCAAACCGCTCGATGTGCAGAAGTTCGCCGACGCGCTGAAACCTCTCGATAACGTGAAATTGGTGGGAGCCGTCCATGCCGAAACTTCTACCGGCGTTCGGAACCCCGTCGCCGAAATCGCCGCCCTCGCACACGCAAAAGACGCGCTGTTCCTTGCCGACGCGGTCACATCACTCGGCGGAATTCCCGTAGAGGTAGACAAGAGCGGCATTGACGTTTGCTATTCGGCGACTCAGAAATGCGTGGGCGCACCGCCCGGATTGTCACCAATTACCGTGTCAGATCGCGCCCTCCAAACGGCATTGTCCCGCAAATCACCTGTTGCCAACTGGTATTATGACTGGAAACTCCTGCTTGCCTATTACGACGAACCGCACGCCTACCACCATACCGTTCCTGTCAATCTCTACTACGCGCTCCACGAGGCACTGCTGGAGATGATGGAGGAAGGACTTGAGACGCGATATGCCCGGCATCAAAGCGTCAGTGATCGGCTGATTGGCGGCATCGCCGAATTGGGAATGTTGCCATTCGCGGCGGAAGGTTCGCGTCTTCCAACCCTGAATTCTGTCACACTTCCGCCGAAAATTAGCGATGAGATCGTGGTTCGCAAACGTCTGCTGACGGAATTCGGAATCGAAATCGGCGGCGGTTTGGGCGCACTCAAGGGGCAAATTTGGCGTATAGGAACCATGGGCGCGTCGGCGTCCATTCGCAATGTGCTTTTATTACTCTCCGCGTTTCGCGACGTGCTGTAACTCTTTGACAGGACAACTCTCATGCCATTATTCGACACTGCCGAGGGCGAAGCCCCTTCCGGCTACAATCAACGCAGCGGAATCATCCGCGAAAGCGGGACGCGGCGTATCCTTTTCGGAATCATTGCCCTCACCGCGCTCTCTTTCGTCTACGCGAAAATCAACGACGCCTATTTGCTCAAAACCCGTTGGAAGCCACTCGTTGCCGATACGTCGGGATTGACCATCGTCGGAACCCTCGATTCGCGTGCCGACTACGACGCCAATATGTTTCAGATTGTCAACACCAACAAGATGACCCGCGTTCAACTGACCGAATTCGGCAAGAAGTCGATCTTTCCCGACATGGGCAATGACGGGGCGTTATTCCGCTCCAGTGTGTATGACACTATCTCCTATGCGCGGAAAGTGGACAGCGAAACGGCGTTCGCTATGCTCGAACCGTATCTCAAAATTGGGGTCGCACGAGCGATGAAACAGACACCGCCCACTCTCACGGAAACCACGCTGATCACTATCACGCGCCAGACCAAAGAGGGACAAAAAGAGGAACAGGCAGAACTCGGCAAATTGATCGCGAAATATGACGAGGACGCCCGCGCCGAAAAGAGCAGCAAGGACGACGAGAGCGAAGGGTTCGGAAGCGGAACCTCGCAGGAAGTCAAAGACGGTTTGATCCTGCCCGGTATCACAGTAGCGCGTTCGTGTCCCGTTGTCCTCACCGCACAGCATTTCACCGATGCCAGCATCGAAGAACAGCCTGAGAGTCTGCTCCAAAACGCGACGTACAAAATCCATCTCGGTTTGACGCCGGAGGGTCGCTCGCGCTTCTACCAATGGTCACGTGATCATGCGGGCGAAAATATGGTCTTTGTTTTGAACGGCGATATTTTGCTGGCAGGGCGCGTCAGCCAAACGCTCAATGTCAGCGATTGGACAATTGGACCTGTTTTCGATGGCGAATATGCTAAACGCCTCGCCGACTTCGTCAACAAGAAACCGATGGCTGTCACCGCGAAGTAAGAAGAGGAGAAAAGGAGAACACAGGGAACAGGACACTTCCACAACAAAGAAGCAAAGGACACAAAGACCAATTCAAGAAATTAAGTTCAGAATTGTTTTCGTGTGTTTTTCGTGGATCAGACTGGCATTGTCCCGTTCCCCGTTCCCTGTTCCCTGTTCCCTCTAATGGGTTGCCATGCGCGTCTTTCCGTATCGGCGGAACTGCGGCGATACCCGCGATGTTCGCTCAAACTGACCCACAACAACAGCGCGGAACCACCTCCCACAATCAAACCAAAAATCAAGTGCATTTTTTGCATCCATGGATCGCCCAGCGGATCGGGTGTTACCCGTGATGAATTGAGGTAAGAGTTTGCATATCCATAGGAATCAACATAGCGTGCTGACTCCGCCAGCATCTTCCCCGCCGTCTCCCACATGACATAGCACAAAAACGCATACAGAAACAGCGACACATAGCAGACCACAGTTGCCATGCGCCGATTGCTACTATAGCGCGAACATACCATTGCCACCAGAACATAAAATACCGTGGAAACGAGCAGATAGCCAACCATTTTGACTGTCCACCAGCCGGGCGTCAGAAACGCCATATAACTCGCATTATAGCCCGCCTTGACAATCAGCATGAGCAGTATCGCCGGAATTAGGGAAAGGGCAGTAAGCGAGGAAAGGAGCAGCGACGCGGCGAATTTGCCGGAAAACACCTGCCAGTTCGTGAGGCGTGTTAGATACAAATCCTGCCAAGTTTGCTGCTCGTACTCTTTGGCAAAAACGCCTGCAGTGAAAATCGGAACAATCAGTGGAAGAAGAAATTGCGGCAGCATCGCGAAGAAATCACTGTTCGACCCCGTAAACTGTGAAAAATAGCAGACAAGAAACGTAATGCACGCCCAGATCGCCAACGCCTGAATCGGCTTGCGGCGCACGATGCTCTGGCGCAGTTCATTGATAAAAACGGGATTGAGTTCCATGGGTGACTCCGGTCAATAGGAATAGTCAGGGAGAACCGCAACGGCTGCGGTGTAAATCATTGACGCAGATTGTTTCAGGACGGTTTCAGAATAGGTGATTGTGTCGTTGGGGTTCGGGTACAAAAACGTACCCGACTCAAAAACAGACGTCCTACGGACGAACCGCTTGAGGGATTTTCGTTTTTATTGAGAGGTTATGCCCGCTACTCGTGTTATGGAAAGGCGATAACCTTATGGTGTGCGTCCGCAGCCATCTACGTTGATATGAACTCCTCAGACGGGGGCGTTTCACTGTGTCATCTACGGCGGAATGAATTCCAATACAGAAGGTAATACTCACAAATGGGGATTTCGTCCGCAGGACGTCTGTTTTTCAGGCGGGTACGTTTTTGTACCCGAACCCCAACGACACAATCGTCCAACGACACAACGACCCACCAACCCAATCACCTAACGACCCGCTTTGCCCTGCGTGCGGAACAGTTGGCTGATCACGAGGTCTGCGTCGAAGTTGGGCATCGGTAGAAATTCACAGGCGATCCGCACTCCCAAGCCGCCGCGCTGTGCCGTGCGTTCACAGGAGCAGACTCGCGCCAAGAGTCCTTCACTGGGAATTAAAGGAAGCGGCAGACGAATACGGAGCAAGGTTCCGGTTTTGTAGGTCTCGACGAGTTGAGTGGCTTCGCTGACGGTGACGACACTGCCGAGTTCCGCACGCAAGCCGCCCACCGAGATGTCTTTGATGGTTCCGTGCTGAGGCAGAGCAGAGCGATTTTCGGCAAGTTCGAGTGTGGCGGGAACGGTAAGAGATTGGCGCGGCGAGCTGCGGCGTTGGAGTATCGTAATTTCGGTGGGCAAGGCGATCACAAGAAGGCGTTTTGCGGGGCGTTCAGCGTCTTCGCGGCTGTCGAGAACGGCGGATGCGAACCGATAAAGCGATTGTGCGCCAGTGACCCTCATGGTTAATGTGTTGCCGACAACCGGAAATTTCGGCGGCGTCTGACCCGGAAATTCGCCCTCCCATTCCGCCGAGAGGGACAACGCCGAGCCATCGTTACGCAGTATCCAGCCCGACCAGCCGCCACGAACCGGCAGGTGAGAATCCGCAGAAGCGAGGTCGAATTGAAGCGGCATTCCATCACGCAAAACTTTGGATTTCACGCTTCTCCTTTGAGGCGAAGTCTTGTACCGCGTTCGTGCCAAGAGAAATCCCGCAATCGAACACGCCCCGCCCAATGCCGCTATTCCGATAATTGTCCCTGTTCCGACGGGCATCCTGCCTGTTATCCCTATTACAAGAATGGAAGTATCGGGGATAAATCCCCGTTCACTTCTACGGTTTATTTCTTTTTGGTTATTGCCGTATTGAGGCGTTTCAAGGCGTTGGCGAGTTCGCGTTGTGCCTCCAACTGTGCGCCTTTATACGACTCTTCGGCGCGATTATCGCCATTGGTCAGATAATCGCGGAAAAACGTCATTGCTTGAAGTAGATACGCCGCCCCCTGAGCGTATCGCGCCTGTATCATGTCCAAACCGGGCGCGGAGGGCAGTTTGTCCAAAAAATCGGCGGCGGCTTCGGTGCGCTCTTTCATATCAACCGTTGTTCTGACCAGTTCCGCGCCTGTTTGCTTGCCTTGCAGTCGGGCAGTGTAACTCCCCCGCAACTGAGCGAGCAGATCGTTGAGGCGCGAATCCATCATCTTCATCAGAAGGATCAACTCCTCCGAATACGTTGTCGTATCGGTTGGGGCGATCAAGCCGCGTGCCGAATCTATGGCAGTCAGCGCAAGCGTATATTCCTTGATATCGGAGGAAGCTTTTGCCGCATGAACCCGCCCCAAGCGACGATGGGGCAGGGAACTGCGCGGGTCGCTTTTGGCTGCCGCCTCGTATGCCGCAATCGCCTGAGTATACTGATTATCGGCAAGTAGCGTGTCACCAAGAGCGACCTGCGAAGAAATATCGGCGGGATTCAGGCGAATCGCTTCCGCAAACGCTTTTGCGGCTCCTGCGACATTGCCCTCAGCAAGCAGGGTTTCGCCGTGCAGACGATGCAGAATATAGTCGTCGGGAGCGAGAATCAGGGCGCGTTCCGCTTCCAAACGGGCGGCATCGGGCAGACGGCGATCCTGATATGCCTGAACCAGCAATTTTCGTAGATTGGTATCACGGGGTCTCTCATTGATAGCGCGGCGCAGTGACGTGATCATGTTCGCGGTATCGCCGCTTTGCCGAAACCGAATCGCCATCGCTTCATAATCGAGCCGTGAAGTGTCCTGTGTCGGATCGTTTTTGGTTGTCAGCGGTTCGTCGGGGCGTGTGTCTGCCGTATCCGTAGTGAACGCCGAAAACGCTTCGTTCGGGCGCGAGGTCGGCGGCAGATTGGTTTTCGTCTCGTTGGGTTTGGCGGCGTCCGACTTGGTAATTGGCTGTGTTTTGGGCGTCGTCAGCGTCTCATTGGGCTTGGCGACTTTAGAGTTTTGTCCCAACGGCGTGACGGTTTTCTCCGGTTTTTGCGTGTTGAGGTTGGTTTGCGGGTCGCTCAGCTCGGAGTTCGCATCGGGCGGATTGGTCTCTGCGGTTGTCGGATCGGGTTTTTCCGGTTTAGGCTGTGCTGTCTCTTTGGGCGGTTTGGTTCCCTTCGGCACAAGCCCTTTGGTTTCCCATTTCAGCGGATCGGGGAGACGTGACGGCAAGCCCATCTGCACGGCAATTGAATCGGCGGCGATCAGAGCCGTATCCTTGATATTAAGGCGTTTGCGCCCAAGCATTCCGCGAGTATTCGAATCGTTATAAAAGACGTTTGCCCAACTCTCGATTCCCTGTGCCTGCTCGAATGTTGTGGCGGTTTTGATTCCATCGTCGGTTTTCGAGGAAGCGACTTTGAGGGCGAATCGTGCGTTGAAAATACGGGCAATGGCGTGGCGGGTTTGCGAGGTCATTTCGGCGGCGGCGAGGTCGGACGGCGCAAGGGTTTTCTCAGCGATAGCACGTTTGACGAGGGGATTGTCGGGGCGATAAGCGATGATCCGATATTGTCCCGATTTGATAATGTTTTCCCGCAATGCGTTGGCGACCAACAAATTCGGATTGTCTTTTTGTTTGGGGTCAATGTCGGGCAAAAACAGCAGAATCAGCGGCAATCCAGCGCGTGATTCTGCGGTTTCAGTTGACGGTGGGGGGGCGTCCTGCGCGTGGAGGGGCAGGGACGAGAGCGCGAGAAGCGCGAGAATTATTCGCTTTTGCACACTTTTATTCCTGTCCGACAAGCACGAAGAGCGGCACGGGCGTTGTCTGCGCCTCGCCCCGTTTCGACAAGTCTCTGGAGTTCGCCGATGGCAAGCTCATAGTTGACAATCGCCGAATCTTTGTCGCCTTTGTCCTGATAGCACTTGCCGATCTCTTGATAGACGAATCCGGTTTCGTCACCGGCAGATGCCAGTGCCTTTTGGAACGAGCGAATGGCGCGATTATAATCACCGCGCAATTTGAGTTCTTTGCCAAGGCTGATCGCAGTGCGTGCCTCCCCCGATACTCCGCTCATACTCGCATTTGCAACGGGATTTACGCTGGGCGAAGCCGCCATTTTGATCTTGATAACACCGCCCTCTTTGTTATTGGGAGTGTTAGCAGCAAGCGTCGGGCGCGAGCCAGAATTGCCACTGGTTTTGTTGTTGCCGGATGCGTCTACAACGATTTTGTAGGAGCCGTCTTCGCCTTGAACTACGCCGCCGTCCTCGCTATCGAGGCGCGTGCGGGTTCCATTTGCATCGTTACGCGGGACGGGATTTGCATCACGGCGAGTTACTCCCAGCGGCACAGTGACCTGCGCGGGATTGACAGGCAGGGCGTTGGTTCCTGTGCTGTTGGTATTGACGAGCGGATAAGAGGTTTGGGTTCGGCTTTGGTTCGGTTGATTGTTCCCCGCGCTCATTTGGGCAGACGACATAAACGGTGAACCGGCATTGATATTGTTGGGTATGCCGGTGGAAGTCGCGCCGTTCATTCCGGGCAGAATGGATTGCGAACTGCCGTTATGAGCAGGCGGCGTGCCGTTATTCGGGTTGATACTGGCGGAATTGGGAACGCCGCTCTGAGTGATTTGGCGGTTGGGATCGTTTGCAGGGGAATTGCCGAGGCGGAACTGATTTGCGGCGACGGCTCCCACCAAAATCAATGCCGCTCCCACGCCAATCATGGCGAACATATTGGGCGGGTTATTTGGTACGGGGTGCGTGACCACCACTTGAGGCGATTTGAAGGGAATCGTATCGCCATTGCGGAGTTGATCCAGCTTGACCCGATCCGCGATACTAGCAGGATTATGTTCGAGAACTCGCTCGAACTCGCGGATCGCTTTGGCGGTTTCGCCCTGCTGTTCATATATCTGACCGAGCAGGGAATGCGCCGAAGCACTGTCGGGACTGAGTTTGAGAGCCTGTTCGCAAAGTGCGGACGCTCCGACAAGATCACCGGCGACGCGCAGGGAGTACGCTCGCTCCATGAATGCCCCGACCTGCTCGTTACTCGGCAGTGTGCTGTTGAACTGTTCCTCGCTGATCGGGGGCGTCGGTTTGTCCAGCCGCTGCCCGCATTGTTTGCAGAAATTGCTCTCCTGCGAATTTTTACTGCCGCACTCTGTACAAAACATATCCGTTCCTTTTCGATGTTCACAGTCTTACAAAATCATTGACGTGCCGATACTGTCTTCTATTATAGATGATTGTGAAGAATTTGGCAACTGCGGGAAATAGTGGGCAGGACAATGCACTCTGATCCACGAAAAAGACACGAAAACAATTCCCAAAACAAATATCGCCTCAAAAAGCACACAAAGAAGCACAGACAAACAAAAACACCCCTCTCCCGAACTTGTTTGGGAGAGGGGTTGGGGATGAGGAAATCAATACTGCGGAACGGACGGATCAATCTCTTCGCTCCACGCCAAAATGCCGCCGACCACGTTTTTAAGATTCGTGAAACCCTTCGCCTTGAGACGATTGAGGGCGTCGGCACTGCGCTTGCCAGAGCGACATTGCAAGATAATCTCAGTGTTCGGGTCGAGTTCATTGGAGCGGGCTTCGATCTGTCCGAGCGGGATCAGGCGTGCGCCGGGAATGCGTCCTATCTCCCATTCATAGGGTTCGCGGACATCAATTACCGTGAGTGTCTCGCCCGCGTCCATACGTGCCTTGAGCTGCTTGACGGTAATCTCTTCGGTGTTGTCCATGGTTTCTGCCGGAGCCTCTTCGCCGCGTATGCCGCAAAATTCCTCGTAGTCAATCAATTCGGTAATTGTCGGATTTTCGCCGCAGATGGGACATTTCGGGTCTTTTTTGAGCCTTAATTCGCGAAATTGCATTTTGAGAGCATTGAACAGCAACAGCCGCCCGATCAGCGGATTGCCGACGCCGAGAATCAATTTGATCGCCTCGTTGGTTTGCAGACACCCAACAATCCCCGGCAAGACGCCCAAAACGCCGCCCTCCGCGCACGACGGAACCATACCCGGCGGGGGAGGCTCAGGATAGAGGCAACGATAGCAGGGACCGTGTTTGCCCCAAAACACCGAGACTTGCCCCTCGAATCGGAAAATCGAACCGTAAACATTGGGAATGCCGAGCAGAACGCAGACATCGTTCGTCAGATAGCGGGTCGCAAAATTGTCGGTGCCGTCTACAATCAGATCGTAGCCCGTTGCGATTTGGAAGGCGTTTTCCGAAGTGAACGGCTCCTCGTAGGCGATCACTTCGACGTGCGGATTGATGTCATGCAGCGTTTCTGTCGCGGAAACGACTTTCGGGCGTCCGACATCTTTTGTGCCGTGAATGATTTGACGCTGTAAATTCGTCACATCCACAACATCGAACTCGACAAGCCCGATGGTTCCGACGCCCGCCGCCGCGAGATACAGGGCGATAGGAGAACCCAAGCCGCCAGTTCCGATACACAAGACTTTCGCCGCACGGAGTTTTTTCTGTCCCTCGATATTGACTTCGGGCAGAACGAGATGACGGCTGTAGCGTTTGATCTCTTCGTTTGTCAGCGTCGTTTCGGACACGCGCCCGGCGTCAATGATCCCAATCGGAGGCGGCAGAGTGGAAACCGGTTTGACCGGAGCGGAAACGCCGCCCGCGATACTCGGCACAATACTGAGTTCGTCGTCCGCCGTGACCGCCGTCTCCAATCCTTCTAAATTGCGGGTATCTTCCGCGCCTTTGTAGACGTTGACATAGTGGCGCAGTTCGCCTGAATCGCTGAACAAGTGCTTTTTCAGCGTCGGAAACTGCTCCGCCAACTGCGCTAATACTATCGCAACCGTCGCGCCCTCTATCTCAAATTCATCCGAGCCGTCCGCATATTGCTGCAAGGCAGTCGGGAGCAAAACCTTCGCCATCTCGTTACCTTTTCCTTAAATAAAATCCGGGTACAGAGGAGAATACTCTGTTCCCTGTCACCTGTTCCCTCTTATGCGCCGCCCTCAGTCGAGAGGATTTCGTCAGGTAAAAATTCCGCGCCGTCGTCATCGAGAACCCACGCGGTCAAGTTGTCGGGCGTGCCGTCCAAAATCGAAACGATGATATAGGTATACCACGGCGACGCCCAATCGCGATCATAGCCGCTTGGTACGGCAGGATGATTGGGGTGTGAGTGATAAAAGCCCAGCACTTTGACGCCCGTTGTGCGCTCCTCGCGCAAAAGTTGGAACATTTCATCGGGCGAAATCAAATAGCGGCGTTCGTGTCCGTCCTCGTGGACATTGTCGAGGCGGCGCAACTCCCGCACCACTTTTGTCTGACCTATCACTTCGCCCAAAATGACGCCGCAGCACTCGTGCGGAAATGTTTCGATGCCGTGCGCCTCGATTGCCTCGATTTGCGAAGCTGACAGTGTGATCATCGGTCTTCCTTCCAAAAGCGTTCCGAGAGATAGCGGGCTCCACTGTCGCAGAAAATCGTCACGATCACGCCCTCATCAATCTCTTCGGCGACCCGCAACGAACACACCATGGCGGCGGCAGCAGAAATTCCCACGAGAATTCCCTCTTCCCGCGCCAATCGCTTCACCATCTCGTAGGCGGCTTCGGTGCCGACTTCGCGGTTTTCGTCGGCAAGATGCGGATCATAGATGCCCGGCACAATCGCCGACTCCATGTGCTTCATGCCTTCCAAGCCATGAAACGGCGAGTCGGGCTGAAAGGAAATAAGCCTGATCACTGGGTTAAGTTCGCGGAGCCTGCGCCCCGTTCCCATAAATGTTCCGCTTGTGCCGAGTCCCGCGACGAAATGGGTGACCTGCCCTTCGGTCTGCTCCCAAATTTCGGGGGCAGTGGTGCAGTAGTGCGCCTGCCAGTTCGCCGGATTGTTATATTGGTCGGAATAGAAGTATTTGTCGGGGTCGGCGGCGTAGAGTTCGCGGGCTTTGAGGATCGCGCCGTCGGAGGACAGGAGCGGATCGGTTAAAATCAATTTTGCGCCATACGCTCCAAGCAGTGATTTGCGCTCCTCATTGGCGTTTTGCGGGAGGCACAAATGAACTTCATAGCCGCGAGCCGCGCCGATCATGGCATAGGCGATTCCGGTATTGCCCGAAGTTGCGTCCAGCAAAATTTTGCCCGGTCTGAGTTTGCCGGAACGCTCGCCGTCGAGAATCATATTTCGCGCCGGACGATCTTTGACCGAGCCGCCCGGATTTGTCCATTCCGCTTTGGCAAAAATCTGCACATTTGGGTTGCGCGGCACGATTCGGTTGAGACGCACAAGAGGCGTATTGCCGATCAGTTCCGTCAATTCCGTACCGTATGCCATTATAGGGCGATTTTCTAATAGAGCCGAAAAACTCATAATCCGTGTACCATTTACTTCCGTTGGGTAGTGCTATAGGAATCTACGCCGCAGTACACCTTGCTGTTCCGCAAAGATCGTTTTAATCCTGACTATTATTATAGCATTTGTCAGGATTATCGGCAAGGGCAAATTGAGGTTGTCATACAAGTCCCCTATGACAGGCACGATTTTTGTTCATGGGCAGGCGGAATTGAGATTTATGAGAGCGAGGAAAAAAGGGCATCCAGATCAGCAGGGAGAATAATTTCGGGGTTGAGCGTCGTTACGCCTTCCAATTCGGCGGCGCGAACGAGTCGTTTATCGCACGCCACAAGAACGCAGTCAGTTCTCCCCGATGCAGAAAGATAGGTGAGAAGCACCGAAAGGATCGCCGAGTCGGTGGCATTGAGATTGTGCTTTTGGAGCGTCGAGGTACAGGAGAAAATCGCGGCATCCGAGATAGTAAAGAAAACGAAGCCGGGATTTTGGATGACTTCGGCTTGCAGTGCCGTCATAGAGGCACGAAATGTAGCAGCGTCAAGAACACCGCTGTTGAACCGACGCTGAATGATTGAGAAGGTTTCGAGGTAACCCCAAGGCGTAGACGCCATTTCGTGTTCTGACGCACGCTCAAAAATGGCATCTACGGTTTGGTAGCCGTCTTCTTCCGTATAGCGTTTGGCGAGTGCGCTTGCGTCCCAAAAGATCAGTGCCATTTATCTCAGTCTTTCTCATCTCTGGCGGCAATAATTCCGCAGGAAAAAATATTGTCTTCAGCGCGAATCCCTAATTCTCGCATCATCTCCCGTATCTTTTCAGGCGTGGCGTCGGGGTCGGGAACAAATCCCATGATTCTGTTCTGTTCCTCGACGATCCGCTGTATCTCTTTTTTGTCGGCAAAGAAGTGACTCAAATCCGGCGTGTGCATTGTTGTTTCTCCTCAAGCGATGCTCTATTATAGCACAGGAGGAATTTCGCTGTCTTCCCGCACGAACAGATAAAATGAGATATAATAGTGACAGAAGATCAATCTTGAAAATGGCAATAGGATAGAGAAAACAATGTCAGCAAGCGAAGAGTTTGAGCGGCAATATACAGCACTCCAAAACGATCAGGGCTGGTTCTATTATGCGGACAGCGGCAAAATTTCGATTTCGGGAGATGACCGATATATGTGGCTGCAGGGTATGGTCAGCAACGATGTGATGCTGCTCAAAAACAATAAAGTGGACTCGCTGCAAGCCTGTCTGCTGGATGCAACCGGGCATATTCTGAGCGATATGACAATTACGAAAATCCACGAGGACGATTCTGCGTTACTTCTTGATCTGCCGCGTGAAAACGTGGAGAAAGTTCTCGGTATTCTTGACCGCTATCTCATCATGGAAGATGCTGAACTCCGCAATGTGACAGATGAGATCGGCTGTGTGAGTATTCGAGGCAAGAGAGAATACTTTGCGCCCAATACACCGGAAGCCCTTGCCCATCTCGTTTTGGCAGACGATCTCGTAGAAATCAGCCCGGAAGTACAGGAAGTTTGGCGCGTCGAACAGGGAATCCCGAAATACGGCGCGGAAATGGATCAAACCGTGATTGCGTCGGAGGCAGTCGGTGCGTCGCATATCAGCCTGACCAAAGGATGTTATGTCGGGCAGGAGATCATCGCTCGCATTGATGCCCGTGGACACACCAACCGCGCCCTGACCGGAATGACCATCGAAGGCGAAACTTTGCCGAAAGCGGGCGACAAACTCTTTGCTCAGGAAAGTGACAAGTTGCGCGAAACGGGGCGGATTACCAGTGTTGTGCCGTCTTCTCCTGCCGCAGACGGCAAACCTATCGCGCTCGGCTATGTGCGCCACGAACACCGCGAACCCGGCAGTCACGTTGTCACGCAAACCGAGGCAGGGCAAGCCGTACTCTCTATCGCTGAATTCCCCTTCGCTCGAAAGTCTGCCGCGTGAGTTCAGCAATCGAAACCCAAGCCGAAGCCCGCAATGTGATTCCTCTGCGCGTCGTCGCTCTACTCGCTTTTTGTAATGTGCTGTGGGCGGGGTCGGCTGTCGGTTCCAAATATGCCCTCGTCTCTTTTAGACCGTTAACGCTGACTGTTCTGCGGTTTCTTCCGGCAGGATTATTGCTGTTGTTCGTTGTGAGATGGCAGGGCAAACTCCCGAAAATCCAACGCGACGACGTGCCTTATTTCTTCGCTCTTGGGCTGATCGGAATCACGATCACCTATTCGCTTTTCTACACGGGGTTGGAGCAGACTTCCGCCTCGAACGCCTCACTTCTTATCGCGTGCGAACCGATTATGGTCGCCGTTTTCGCCCGAATTTTCCTCCGTGAGCGACTGAATCGAAGCCAATGGTTTGGAATGCTGCTGGGGTTATTGGGAATTTATATTATCGCGGGGAACGCTTGGGGGAATTGGATCGTTCTGCTGAGTTTGTGCTTCGAGTCCACCGTCAGCGTGATCGCCAAACGCCTCACGGGGCGTTATCCGGGGCTGTTCGTGGTCGCGGTGGAGTTTCTGATCGGCTCGGCGTTGTTGCTGCCGTTCGCAATAATGGAGTGGCAAAAAAGTTCGCATAACATCACGTCTGAGGCTATTGCCGGTTGGCTCTATCTCAGTTTGGGGTGTTCTGCTTTTTGTTATGGGGTGTGGTATCGAATGCTGGAACGCTATCCGGTTTCTGCGATGGGCGTGCTGCTGTTGGTTCAGCCGATGGTGGGACCGTTTTTTGGCTGGCTGCTCAACAGCGAACAATTGACGGCGCGGAGCCTTTACGGTGGCGTGTTGGTCATTTTCGGTATACTGATTACGACTTGGCGTAAACGCGACCCAAATCCCGCTGTCGGCAGTCAATGAAGAGAACAGAAATTGCAGCAGGAGAAAATACGATGAGGAAGACACCACCCAAACGCCGCAAATTCTCAGCGATGAAACTCTACGAAGTGATGCAGCTGATCGGACAGGAGATTCTCAACGATTGGCAGATCAATGCCCCGCCGCGCCCCGCAAGTGATTTTCTTCGGGAAAATTTACGGAGAATGCGTGTCTTCGATCTCGAAAGTTCGGAGCAAGCCAAAATCCTCCTGATCGATGCCCTGTTTGCTGAGATTGTCAACGACTATCCCAAACTCAAAATATGGAAAGCCGAAGCATTAGAAACAGACACACTGACCGGAATCACCGATTATCTCATCGCGCCGTATCGTGCTTATGCAGCGACTCCTCTTCTTTGTGTCACAGAGGCAAAACGTGATGACTTCGAGAAGGGAAGAGTGCAATGCTTGGCAGAAATGTATGCGTGCCAGTGGAACAACAGACAGCACACCGTCGAGATTGATGTTTATGGAATTGTCAGCAATGGGCAAGGCTGGCGGTTTTATAGATTGACTCGGAGCAATGAGGTATATGAAACAATCCAGTATTCGATTGAGAATTTGCCCGGTTTGCTTGGCGCACTCAATGCGATTTGTGCGGAATGCGCCAAGAACGTGCCGTAATTCTTTAGGAAGAGGAACCCGGACGCAGTAACTCCTCCGGGCGCGTTTCGGGGTTTTCGGTGGCGGGGCGTAGGAGGGTTTCCGGCGCGGCAGTCGGCATAGACGATCCGCGCAACAGGATTTGACTGTGGCGTGACTGTTCCGCCTTCTGATTCAGAAAGGGCAGACACGCTTCCGCTCGATCCCGCACACGCCTCTGCACGCCGGAGCGGGGAGTTACATTTGCCAACTCTTCGACCAATGGAACCGCCGCATCGTCGCCGATCTGCTCCAATGCCTCCAACAGTGCCAGTTGCAGCTGCCAATACTTGCGCGTCTCGGCAGACTTGAGCAGACGATACAGAATTGCCCTCTGCTTGGTTGTTAATAATGCGCTGTCGTTGGCTTTGACCAATGGCAGGAGACTGGAAAGGGCGACTTCGGCGATATGCCGCGACTCCACATCGGGCCATTCCAGCATCTCGGCAAGCGGACCAATTGCCTGAACGTCTCGCGACTCCGCCAACTTTTTCGCAAGGTCGATCTGCTTCGGTGACAAGGTAAAACGGTGAAGTTGGGTTGCTACCACGCCCAATGCTGCCCAAACGCCCACCGAAACCCAATCGCGTGCGCCGAAACTCGTTGCGGCAAGATAAATTGAACCCGGCACAAGGGTACAGACACCCAAGCGGTTGAAGAATTGGCGCATTCCCGGCTGTCTGTGGGTTTTGCGCTCTTCCTCCAATGTTTTGAGCAGACTCTGTACTCGCGCTCCCGCTCTCAATTGCGCCTCGGTTTTCACTTCCTCGCTGGCTTCGATCACAGATTGCTGGGTATTGGGGGCGTCTATCGCTTCGGCTTGCTTGGCTTCGAGAGTTGCCGTTTCGCGTTCGGCAATTTTGCGGCGCAGGAGAGGCAGACAGATCAATGCCGACTCGCGTATCCATTCCTCATTTTGGCTGCGGGCGTTGCTGAGTGCCAACTGCTCGACGAAGGGAACCGCGTCCGCATCGCCGATTTTCTCCAACGACTTGAGCGTCGCGATCATCAGCGGCGTATTTTTGCGCGAATTTCGCATTTCGAGGTGGGTATAGAGAAACAGCCGCTGTTCTTCATCCAAGGCTTCGCTCTCTTGGGGCGTAAGATGAGGCAGCATCGCTGTCAGAATCATGGCGGCAAGCGGGGCGATTCGTTTGTCGGGATCACGGAGCAGTTCGATGAGCAGTCCGGCTTTTTCGCGTTCGAGATAGTGCGTCTGCCACGCGGCACGGGAGACATCGAGCGATTCGGCGAGGGTATAGAATTTCTTGCCGACAGCAAGCAGCAGCATCGAAAAAATCAAGGTCGGAAACGAAAAACTCACCAAGCCCCAAAGTGCAAGAATGCCCGCAAGCGGAACCACCAAGCACCAATACGCCAATAGTCCCACATCGTCATAGGCACTGTTTTCGCGCAGCCGCATCGTGAGGTCTAACCGCAGGGAATCGAGTTCGTTGGTATACTCAGTTTCATTGGTATACTCGGTCAAATCATACTGAGGCGAATTGGCGATTTCCTCAAATCGGGGAATGACGGGCGTTTGTTCTGTATTTTCTTCGGTCAAATTCACGTTCATTGCTGATTCTCCCCGCGAATAGATTTGCTTTAGCCCCGCGCAATAAATTCTTCAGACAGAGGAATAAATTCCTCCGTGCTTCGCACTCATAATGCAGACATTCAACCTCGTGCAGAAGTGTTCTCATTTCCGGGTACAAAAACGTACCCGGCTAAAAAACACTTCTATCGGTTGAGAGTGGTTTGCTCTTGATCGGGTACAAAAACGTACCCGGCTAAAAAACAGGCGTCCTGCGGACGCACAACATACCGTTATCGCCTTTCAATAAGACGATTTGCAGAAGCATACCACAAGGTTACCGCCTTCCTAACGGCATGGGTGGCGTACAGAGTCTCTCAGAGGAAACCATCAGCCTCACAAATGGTTCGTCCGTAGGACGTCTGTTTTTCAGGCGGGTACGTTTTTGTACCCGCAAGGAAAGTTAGTGCGCTTTTTGACAGTATTCCGTGATGAATTGTTTTTCGCGTGCCAAACCACCCCACTCATCGGAATCGGGCGCGTCATAGACCAGTGTATAGACGCCGGAAAAGTTCGTGTTTTGCGCGATCTCCAAACACTGCCCGTAATCGTCCCAGTCTTCGGTTCCGGCGGCGTCGAAATTGCATTTGGCGTGACACGACTGCGCCAAGGGAAAAATCGCGGCGAGATCGGTATATTTCCGTGATCCCTCCCAGTTGCCAAAATCTGCATTCAACCCTATAGAGCCATCGAGACGCTCAAAGAGTTCATTCACGGCTTCGGGAGTGTCCAAAAGATCGAACCAGTTCTCCGTGACAATCTCAACGCCGCAGTCGCTGCCACGCTTCACCAATTCGTGAAAGCCCGCAACACTCTTTTCCATAGTCGCAGGGGAATGTTCTTGTTTTCCGGCAATAATTCGGGCGCGTTTTGCTCCGAGATGCCCCGCCGTCGTGACGCATTCTGCCATCCACGCCAAATCACGGGCGGCATCGTCGGGGTGTGTCATATCGCCGTCCTCGACAAGCAGAGTGAACATTTCGACGCCCGACTCGGCGAGCGCGTGCTTGAGTTCGTCGCAATAGGAAACATCGCGGCTCGGCAGGTGAAAATGAGAAATCTCCGCACGGGATATGCCCATCGCCGCCAATTTCGCCGGAATTTCCAAGAGCGCAGATTGTGGTTTGCCGAACACTTCGCGTGCCGTGCGTTCGCCGTTATAGCCCGGCTTGTCCGCATACATCACGCCGAGCGTGCGATGCAGACTCCATGTTGATACGGCGAATTTCGGTTCTGTGGGGGATACGTGCAGAGTAGGGGACATGGCTATTTGATCACCTTGATCTGTTCGGGTTTGGTGAGGATGATTTCCGGCTGATCCTTGTAAATCACGATCTTGCCGCTGATGACAACCTTTTTGCCGTCTAATTTCTTCAGATCGGGAAATTTATCGTAGTATTTGGGACGCAGAACTGCCGTCGCCGCTTCCTTGTAGTTGTCCGCAAAATTCAAGATGATCATGCTGTTGCCGCGTGCCGTGAACACTTTGGCGACGGTTCCCTTGAACGTGGCGTCTTTGTCTTCCAACTTTTTGAGTTCAGCAAGTTTGGAGGCGTCGAGGGCTTTGGTGACAGCGGCATCTTTCTCGCCCGCCGTCGCAAACTCTTTTTTGGCGGCAACCGACGCCTGTTCGGGATGCGCCTTGCGTTCGCCCTCTTTTTGTGCATAGACCGGCGCGGTATTCCACGTACACACGCCCAAAATTCCTGCCAGCGTTAGACCGGCGAAAATGCGATTCATCTTCTGTTCTCCTCTTCTGTTCTCCTCGATTTCGACTCACGAATTTTGACTGCTATGACAAATTTTCGCCTGTGCTATTTTACCTGTTTTCTCGAACAGAAAAAAATCTGCCCGGAAAGGGAACAAATCCGACATATCATTACATCATAATCTATTGACTCATTGGCTCACAATGAGGCGAGGCAATTCGAGGTTTCGAGGAGGAACGCCCCATGCGCTTGCTACACACCCAACTGACCCGCCGTATTCTGTTACAGATCACACAGACCGTTATCACTCTCGCCGCACTCGTCGGCACGTCTCTTCTTTCTCAGGCTCAGGTTGCCGTCTTAACACAGCACAACGACAATCTTCGCACGGGAGCCAATCTCAACGAGACAGTTCTCAATACGACCAACGTCAATGTTACGCGCTTTGGCAAACTGTTTGCCCGCGATGTGGACGGCGAAGTTTATGCCCAGCCGCTGTATGTTCCCAATCTGGCGATTCCCGGACAAGGCACGCATAATGTGATCTTTGTCGCTACAATGAATAATTCCCTATATTGTTTCGATGCCGACGATCCCGCGCAATCCACTCCCCTGTGGCAGAAGAATTATGGCACGCCCGTTCCCGTCGGCGATATCCAGTCTATCAGCGATGTTTCGGTTAAGGTCGGCATTCTCAGTACGCCCGTGATCGATCCGGCAACCGGCGCAATGTATCTCGTTCACCGCAACAAAAACGCCAACAACACTTACAGTCAGTGGCTTCATGCCGTGGATATTGCCACCGGAAACGAGCGAGCCAACAGCCCCGTTGAAATTACCGGAACCTTGGGCGGAATCGCGTTCAATCCGCGCCGCTCCAACCAACGCCCCGCGATTACGCTTGCAAACGGCAACGTCTATGTGGCGTGGTCGTCTCACAACGACATTGGTCCCTATTACGGCTGGGTCATGTCCTACCACAAAACCACCTTGCAGCGTCTTGCCCATTTCAATGCGTCGGCGACGGGCAATATGGCAGGGATTTGGATGTCGGGGCAGGGCTTGACTGTTGACGAAAGCGGCAACCTCTACTGCATCACCGGCAACGGAACCTTCGACAAAAACACCGGCGGACAGAGTTTGGGCAACAGCGTGATCAAACTCAACGCCGATTTGACGCTTGCCAGTTGGTTCACGCCCTTCAACGTCAACGACCTCAACGCCCGCGATGACGATCTCGGTTCTGCCGGTGTCCTCGCCATTCCCGGCACGAATCATATTCTCGCCGGCAGCAAAGAGGGCAAACTCTACCTCATGGATCGTGCCAGTCTCGGCGGATTTACGCCCGGCTCCGACAATGTGGCTCAGAGTTTTCGCGGCTTCAATAGTCACCTGCACGGTTCGCCCATTTACTATAATGGTCAGAACGGGCAAGTGATCTACATTTGGTCGGAGATGGACAACCTCAAGGCGTACAAATATGAGAACGGTCGGCTGCTCTCGACGCCTATTGCTACCGGCACAACCCGTGTCGCGGACGGAATGCCCGGCGCGATGCTGTCTCTTTCGGCAAACGGCACAACAGCCGGAACCGCTCTGGTTTGGGCATCGTCGCCGCTCAACGCCAACGCGAACAATGCCGTTGTTGAAGGAATTTTCCGCGTTTACGACGCGAACACGATCACCAATGACGGCAATGGTGTGCCGCGTCTGCGCGAATTGTGGAATAGCAAGCAGAACGCCGCCCGCGACAATATCGGCAAATTTGCCAAATACGTTTCGCCGACAATCGCCAACGGCAAAGTCTATATGGCGAGTTTCGGCATCAACAGCGCACAGATCGGCGCAACGGGGCAGGTTGTCGTTTACGGCTTGCTGGCGAACCCCGGCGCACCCGGCACGCCCAACGGTTTGGCGGCGATTGCGGGAGACCGGCGCGTCGGCTTGACTTGGGAGAGTGTCGGCGGCGCGGACACCTATACCATCAGGCGTTCCACCAAAAGCGGCGGACCTTATCGTGTTCTGAGAAGGGGCTTGACACGTCCGCTTTATATTGATACCTTTGTCAGCAACGGCTTCAAATACTATTATGTGGTTTCGGCGACCAACCCTGCGGGCGAAGGCACCAACTCTGAGCAGGTCATGGCGATCCCGACGAAAAAATCGACGGGGTCCGTTTTGTCTCCGATTGCCGATGCGTATGTTCGCTCAGGCGGCGGAGCCAACATCAACTATGGCGGCGATGCACAGTTGATCGTCAAGGTAGACCCGCCGGATTTGTCTCGTAATACTTTCGTGAAGTTCGACCTGACGGAAGTCAAGAAATATCCCAGTTCGGTGAAACTGCGCTTGTATGGTTCACGCGAAGGCACGAACTCCGCATCGCAAGATTCGGTCTATGCGGTTGCCAATACGACATGGACGGAAGGCGGAATCACATGGAATAATCAGCCCGCACTTGGCGCGAAGCTCGCCACAACAACAGTACGCTCACAACTCGCCTACTATGAATGGGATGTCACCGCCTATGTTCAGAGCGAGTTTGCGGCGGGACGCAAAATCGTTGCGCTTGCCGTAAAGATGGACGTGCTGCCCGCAGATGGTCTCCGCGATAACTTCTATTCCAAAGAAGCCGGAACCAATCCGCCGCGCCTTGCTCTGGCATCGGGGGGCGAGTCGTCGTTCCTCATTGATTTCTCGCAGGGGTTTACGGGGGCGCAGGGGATGACGCTCAACGGCAGTTCCGTATGGAGCGGCTCACGCTTGCGTCTCAACGATGGCGGCGGCGGTCAAGCGAGCAGTGCATTCTGGAACACTCCGGTTCCGGTGGCGTCGTTCCGCACGACGTTTCAGTTCCAACTGACCAATGCACAAGCGGACGGATGCGCGTTCGTTCTCCAGAACAATGCGCCGACTGCATTGGGCGGACCCGGCGGCGGACTCGGCTACGGTCCTGATCCGGGTGTCAACGCGGCGAGCATACCGAACAGCGTCTGTCTCAAGTTCGATCTTTATAACAACGCCGGGGAAGGCAATAACTCAACGGGTGTTTTCACGGGCGGCGTTTCGCCATTTGCCCCCGCGAACGACCTCAACGGCACAGGCATCGACCTGCACATCGGCAATATCTTCCGCGCCGATGTGACCTATAACGGCACGCAGTTGACAGTGAAAATCACGGATACGGTCACGAATGCGACAGTGACGCACAACTACACTGTGGATATTCCCGCGACACTCGGAGCGACAACAGGCTATGTCGGCTTCTCCGGCGGCACGGGCGGGCTGACCGCAATTCAGGAAATCCTGACATGGACATACGGACTCTGATGCGCCAAAATCAACGCCTCACACCTTTCCCCTTGCTCGGATTTTTCGGGCAGGGGGGCGTTTTTCTGCTCCTCATTTTTGGTGCGGCACACGCTCAACAGGCGAAGCCAACCGTTCCCGCACTGCCGCGCTACTCCGTTGAAGTTTTGAGCGAGATGCCGCGTGCCTCTGCCGATGCTCTGCCCGGATTGAATGCAAAGGGAGAAGTCGCCTTTTGGAAAGAAACACCTCGTTTTGCAATCCATCCTGCGGCTTGGAAGGGAAAGAAACGCGACGATCCCGCTTTGCCCAACGGCTACAAAAGCGGCTTGCTGTGCGGCATCAATGAGGGTGGGGAACTGGTTGGCTGGATCAATACCAGTGCCGCGCTCGATGACAGCAAAGCCGCCATTCGCGCCTTTTCTTATGTGCAAGGCAAATTACGCCTCTTGGAAACATTGGGCGGCAGTGACAGCGCGGCATATGGGATCGGCACGGCGGGGCAGATTGTCGGCTTGTCTTCTCTCAAAGACGGTGCGCGGCACGCCTTTGTCGAAGCCAATGGCAAAATGACCGATTTGGGCGTTCTGCCGGATGGAAAATACAGCATCGCTTATGCCGTCAATGTGGCGGGCGACATTGTTGGCAGCAGTGAGGAGGGCGGCAAGCAGTGGGCGGTTGTGTGGCGCAAAAACGCGATTCAGAAATTGGAACAACATGAAGACGCTGTTGGCAGTCAGGCACGCGCCATCAACGATGCGGGGCAGATTGTCGGTTATATTCGCACCAATGAAAACGAGACGCACGCCTTCCTGTATGAGAAGGGCAAAATGACCGACATCGGCACATTGGGCGATGAACCGAGCGTCGCAAACAGTATCAACACAAGAGGAATTATTGTCGGAGCCTCGAATAATGCAGGCAAGCGAAAGCGGGCATACATCTACCAGAACGCCACAATGACCGACCTCAATACGCTGATCTCTGCCGACTCCGGCTTTCTGCTTCAAGAGGCGTGCCGCATCAATGACGCGGGGCAGATTCTCTGTTTTGCCCGCAACAAAGACCGTCAAACCGTCCTTGTCCTCCTCACGCCGCAACCATAGCCAACTGTTGTCACATTGTTTGAATTTCCTGATTTCCCTGAACGATTTTGAGATGGAAACCACCGACTGAGTATGGCTGAACAGTTACGATTTCTCTATAATTCGCCTTCAAGACCGTCCATATTCGTCGAACAACTCTGCCACACGCTGCCCGACCATCTCTTGAAAGTCATCGCGAGGAATAGAATTGGCATGGCGAAGATTGTTGTTGAGATACTCGAACCGCGCCGTATCCCGCGAACTGACGCGGTGCGTCAACTCTTCCGGCAAGGCAGCGCATATTTCCGAAATCGGGGCTTTGGGATCAAGAATGATGTCTTCGCCGTCCCAATAAGCGATTTGGCGCGGCGGGATTTTGGGGTCGAACAGGGGCGTGCAACCGTGCCGTTCACACAAATACCAGCGATACCAGCACTCGGAGCGCGGCATTCCTTTGGTGAGTTCGTGAAAGACGGCGTGAGCGCACAATTCGGCTTCGTAGGCAACACGCGGGTTAGTTTTAGGGAACATTGGGAGTCTCTCTTTCCAAATATTCAGTTTTTCTGGTTACACTTTGGGCGTTTGCGGGTCGTCCGAGTCCGGCAATCGCGTCAAAAACGACTCAAGCAACTCGGTATTGCGTCGCAGGGTCTCTTTCCAGAGTTCGCGTTCACGTCCCGGCGGCATCTTCGCCAATGCCCGCCCGAATCGCCCCAGCCACTCCTGCGCGTCCGGCTCCATCTCCGCCTCATACCTCATCGTCGGCGCGGCATTCGTGGCAGTTTGCGCTTCCCGTTCGTCAACCTCTTCCGGCACAAACCCCGCACGCATCAGTAAAGGGCGCGGATCGGTATGGAAGCCGCGTGCAAAACGGCGGATCGTCTCCGGCGTGCGGGCGTTCCCATTCGCAAGCTCTCCTACCGTCGCGGGAGAGAGTCCCGTCAATCGCTCGGCTTGCCGATAGGACATCCGCTTGCCATCCGTCCCATGCTGAATCAGAATTGTGTTGACCGCCTCTTGTAAAGCGGGGCGTGCGCGTGCCATCAGTGTTTTCCCTCTCAAGTCACATCTCCCCCGTTTTACCAGACAAATTCGCACTTGTCAAGAGCAAAAACAGCAGAGGAGAAAGGGAGAAGGAGAGACGAAGAGAATAAGAACCACGGAGACACGGAGAACACGGAGAAAATTCAAAGGAAATTTCTGTAATAGACCTCTTGCAAGAGTCCAGCAAAATGAATTGTTACTGTCCAAATCTCGTTGCTGAGATTTTGCCGGGTGTGCGGGCATTGAAAATACCCGGCACCGTGTCCTGCGGACAAGCACTCTTCGGATGCGTTGCTCTTGCGCGAGAATTCCGCGTCCGAAGGACGCTTGGCGGAACGCCATACAGACGGGGGTTTTCAACCCCCGGTTAAGAGCAGCAACGAGATTTATCCAGCAGAATAAATTCTTCAGACGGGGGCATTCCGCCGTGCCGTGCTTCGCACTCGAATGGCAGGGGAATTTCGTCCGCAGGACGGCTGTTTTTGAGTCGGGTACGTTCTTGTACCCGACGCTTGCAAGAGGTCTATTGTTTTCGTGTGTTTCGTGGATCAGAATTAGTTTTGTCTCCTCTTCTCCCTTTCTCCTCTTCTTTCACATATGAATTACCGAGCGGATCACGTTGCCCGTCTCCATCTCGTGGAACGCATCTTCCACATCGCCGAGTCCGATGACACGGGTCACCATCGAATCGAGATCGAGCTTGCCGTCGAGGTAGAATTGTGCAAGCATCGGGAAGTCGGTGGAGGGCAGGGTATCCCCGGCGTGGCAGACGGTGAGGTTGACTTTGTTCCAATAGACCCCGGTATCCATATTGCCGACATTGAGCGTCACGGCATCAGTGGAAGCGGGGAATCCGATGGTCACGGCGGTTCCGTTGTAGTTCACCATTCGAACGCATTGCTCGATGCACTCCATACGCCCCGTCGCCTCGAACGCGAAATCCACGCCGCCCTCGTAACCTGCCCATTCATCGGTGATCATGTTGCGAACGGTGGCAACGGGGTCGCCTTCGCGGGCATTGACCGTTGCTGTCGCCCCGAATTTCTCTGCCCATTCGAGTTTGACAGGATTCACATCTACCGCGATAATGTGTTTGGCATGGGCGAGTCTCGCCCCCTGTATAACCGAAAGCCCGACGCCTCCGCACCCGACGACGGCGACACTCGCTCCCGGAAACACTTTGACCGTATTGAATGTCGCGCCGACGCCAGTTACGACCCCGCACGCGATCAGGCACGCTTTTTCCAGCGGCATCTCCTTGGGCATCTTGATTGCGGCTGCCGCATGAACGACGGTATGCGTCGCGAACGTGCCGCAACGCAGGACTTGCGAACAGAGTTCTCCTCCGTTGGCGCGGCGAATACGCTGTCCCGGACGCAGTGCCATGTAACAATGGCGCGGATCACCTTTGCGGCAGGCAGGACACTGACCGCAAGGCGCACGATAGGCGAGAACAACCGGATCGCCTACCGCAAGATGCGTCACGTTTGCCCCAACTGCCTCGATAATTCCCGCGCCCTCGTGTCCTAGAACAATGGGGAATTTCATGCCGTTCCCATTGAGCATCTTCACGGTTAAATCGGTATGGCAGACGCCGCTCGCAGTCAATTTGACTCGCACTTCGTTTGCGCCCGGCTCATCAATCAGAATATCTTCCAAAACGGCGGGCTTCCCCGGTTCCGTGAGCAGCACTGCTCGCCCTTCGATTGCACCCATAACTTTGTAATTCCTCCCTCGTAAGTTAATGCGGCACGCACCGCCGCCCTCACGCTGTAGAGTTCGCCCCGAACCGCGCCGTTTCCTGCCTCTTTTTTGTGAGAGAAGCGGCGGCGAGAATACAGATTATTCTGAAACTTTTCTTCGGGTCTCTTTGTCGTTAATGCACTTGGTGGGCAAAAAATTCACGGTTCGGTTGGCGATTGCGCCGAACGAATCACAGAGAGCAGAATCCCAAATATCTTGGCAAGATCGTCGAGATAATAATCGGCGGCGTCAATCCGCGCTGTCGTGCCTTCTAACTCTAAAAACTTCCAGCGTTCACCAATCGTCACCGCGCCGTAGATTTTGAGGAGAGGTTTGCCCTCCTGTTCATTGAACTGCTGTACAGCCAGCATCTCCGCGAGGCACTACCCATAGCCGCGCTTCATATCTTCGTTTTTGGCTTCGACCAGCATCATGACAGGAGCCTCGACAAAGAGTTGGCGGGACGTGCGCGTCAGAATATAGTCGCAGAAGCCCGTGAGTCCCTGCTCCTTATCCACATCGAATTGAACAATGGTGTCCTATCATACGCCATAACTCCAGCAAGATCGGCGCGATAATCAGTTCAGAACGCGCTTTCTCGGTGGCGATGGAGAGTGCCAGAGGAACCCATTTGTCCAATTGACTCTGAAATTCAGGGCGCGGGACTACTCCCTGCACATCGCCAAAGAGATAGGTCTTTTCGTCTATTTCAAGATGGAATTGATGAGTAAGGGACTCTCAAGGATTAAACTGTTCCATCGCATTGTCGGGTACTGAAAGTACCCGACTCAAAAACAGCCGTCCTACGGACGAAATTCTCTTGCCTTGAGAGTGCGAAGCACGGCACGGCGGAACGCCCCCAGCAGAGAAATTCATTTCGCTGTACTCTTACAAGAGGTCTACTGTTTCATCGCATTGTCGGGTACTGAAAGTACCCGCCTCTGTGTCCTTCGGACGAGCGTCCTGCCGGACGCACTATGCAAGAACAGAACGATTTTTTTGTTGAGAGTCCCTAAGTTGACTGAAGGTAAAGTTCGCGTAAGCCATCGAAGATTTTGTCTCCTGAAAAATGTACGGCAGTGAATTTGGGAGATAGAGTTCGATTGCTTAAAGCGAACTTCTTAAACATATCGAAGCGATTTATGGTCAGGCGTCAAAATTCATGGAAACTTGATCTACGTGTGGGTATACAACAGGCGTATCTACAAGCAAACCTGCTTTACTTTTGTTGACAAGTGCCTTATCCACTGTCCAAATCTCCGTCACACGAGCAATTTGCCCAGCGGCGATATGCGTCGCGTCAGGAGTTTTCAGACTTTGTCCCTCTGCCTTACATCGCTTTCGCAAATCACCCGCCAGACGATGAACCGCAGCTGTTGTCTCAACAAATGTAAAGTACGGGCAAGTGCTTAATGCTTCCAAAGTTTCTTCTGGTAAAGGAATATCGAGGACTTCCGAGTAGAACAGAGTACAAACCATAAGATGAACGCGACCCGCCAGCATCTCCCGATAAGTCGTCTCCAATGCGGCAAGGTAGGACGGGTCTGTACTCTCCTCACGATTGAAAACTGCGATCCAACAGAGAGCATCCCAGTAGTAGACGGGTATTTTAGTCGCCAAGCCCTGCCTCCCTGCGTTTCATCTCCATATAGTCAACAACATTCATCCCGGCAGGAACAATATCGAAACCTCTAATTGCGCTTTTTAAGACATCGAGTTGATAGACAATCGGTTCTGGGGCTTGAGAGAGTTGGATACTGCGTGGATAGATACCGACAGGTGAATAGTATCCTACTCCAACAATTTTCACCATTTCCTTACGACGCAGTGCTTCAGTGACTGGATAAAGCAAGAGAGCATCAAAGCGGCAGAGAATATGCTCCGCACCGGGTTGTTTAGGATAAAGATGAAAACGGTACGCTTCTTGGTGAATATTCATCGCCTCAATTCGTCCGATGACCTCGATCTTGCCTGCCTCTTTCTCCTGTGTCGCCACCTCTACTCTTGCACGAAAAGCATCGTCAATCATGGCTTCGGCATCACGATACCTTAGTCGCACTTTAATATGAGCGTCTTTGAGACAGTTAGAAAGAGAATGGTATTGATGAAGCAGACCCGGCGTCATCTCCGGGCGAAACTGTTGTCGGGGGACATTCACGAGATCATTAACAAATGTACTGCAGACTTGTTGTGGTGTGATCTCAAAAATATCAGGTACTGACGGACGTATTGCTAAATCCAAACTGCCAATTGTTGCACCAACAATTTCAGCATCTACATAGGCTTTTTCATTGGAAGAGAGATTCTGTGCGACGGCATTAAGCGTCTTCTGCACCTGATTGCTAATTTTATGCAAATGAGAAAGTTTCGTGTATCCTTCTAATGAAGAGAGATACACTTCAAAATTGTCTTGAGATGATATGTCAGTCATGATTTGCCTCTGCCACAACACTCTGTTGCGTTTCACAGAAACGGAAAGGGTAAGACGTTGAAATACGTTCCAGCACTGTAAAGAGTTCAATCCAGATATTCGATCCAGAGGAATCAAATTCCTTCTTAGGGACACAAAATAAAAGAAAGTAACCGATAGCATAATTGAAAGGACAGGAAGAGAGAAGTTAGCGACTTATCTCTTCCTATATTGGCACACCCTATCAAAGATGGCAAGATTGTAGGCGCAAAGCCATCACGCTGGAAAACGGTTGGTGTCGAGCAGTTTGATGAAATTGCGCTTGCGTTTGTACTCGGCACGCAAAAAGAGGGCATAACTCCTGAATTTGTCTCCCTGTTCCGTTCGCAGCAGGATTTCGCGGACTTTGAGAATGTGGCGGAACGGCTCACTGTAGTCGCCTGTCACTTCGTCGAGTTTTCGAGCGATTTCTTCACGATAGAGACGAAGCGCGTCCTCGTGATGATCGGTCTCGCGCAATTTCGCCAACTCCAGCCACAGATCGCGGGAACAGCCGCCCGTTTGTGCCTCGTCCCAAGCCTCCTCACTGCGCCCCTCGGAGAGCAAAATCCGTACTTCTTCCGAATGCCCTGTTGCAGCATCGTCCCGATAGAAGGCGCGTCCGTCGTTCGGCTTGGATTTCTGTTCCTCGCGTACTTTGCGGAGATGCTCCCAGCACTTCACCCGCCATGCCTCCCAGTCGCCGCGTGCCTCTGCGTAGTTGTGAATTTGCTCATAAGTGCGGACATCGGGGCGATCCATGAACCGCTGCCAGAGAATCGCATACGCCTCCGCGAAGCGTTCCCTCTGGGTATATTGGAGGAGCAAAAAGTCGAGCAGACGTGCATCGGGAGTGTCGCGGAACGTCGCACGTCCCGTTTCTGCCCACTCCAACGCCGTATTGGGTTCGCCCGCTTCAAGATAAAGTTTGGCGATCTCCAAGAAGTTTCCTGCGGAGGACAGATCACGCTTTTTGAGGGCGATGACTGCGTGAATATCGCCTTGCTCTTTGGCAAACTCGGTCATCAGTTTGGTCAGCACATAGCGGCTTCCCGAATAGGCAGACCTGTCTCCGGGGGAGAGTTCCGGCAGATTCTCCCAACGTCCTTTGATCTCTTCCATGAAAAGACGCTTGCCCTCGTCTCCCAATGCCGGGAGATAATCCTGCCAGCCAACTTCGACATCCCAATCCATTGCCAACTCCGTTTTCAGCAGCCATTGCACCAACTCCTGCGGAGACGGCGGGGATTTGAGCGCAGCTTCGAGATGCAGGTCGTGCAGTTCCTGCCAGACGCCGCTGATATTGCCACTGGAATCATCAATATCATCAAGTTGATGTGTCAGTTCGTCCAATGCATACTCGACCAACTGCCGCGCTTCCATCGCAAAGCCGCTTTCGCAGAGTTCGGCGAGGGAGAGCGTCACACTGTCGACTCCTCTGGCATAGGCATGAGTTTCGCCGTAGTCAAGATAGCCGGAAACGGCAATGGTGCGCTTGATAGTGCGGCGATAGGAGGTCAGGTCGGGCGTTGTGGATTGCGATTGGGCGATTTTGAGAGCAAGACGATTTTGCAATTCGGCGTCTTTGCGGATTTGTTCGAGCAACAGCGTGACGAGATACGCCTTGTCCTGCTTTTCGAGGAATTCGCGATACCCTTCACGAGTCGGCGCAGTAATCCCCTCGGCTGAGTTCGCGCTGTCGAGCCATGCGATGCCGACTGCGACACAGTGCTTGCAGAAATTGCCCTCTTCGCCATAGGGACAGGAGCATTCCGCGATCAAGTCACCGTCTTGGTTATACTCTATTTGGACTTCGTAAGTCTCTGTTCCCTGCACGTATGCCGTAATCGAGTCATTGCTGACCATTAAACCCGAAACCGTTCCTTCACGGGCATAATCAATGCCCGCCGCATACGAACGATTACCCGCATATTGCTGGAGTTTCTCCCGCGTCAAAACTTCCGACCATTTCATCGTGATTTTCCTCCTTGCCGATTGCTAACCCATACGTCCAACCAGAGTCGGCAGTGTGGTAGGACCGAAACTGACGTTGAGTTTGCGCGACAAGGTGAGTTTGTCGCCCTCGAAGCGGCAGGTAAAGGTCTGAATGTGCTTTGGTTTTCAGAAATCTCCGAGTAGGCGTCGCCATTTTTCAGGAGTCATCTTATAGGGTTCCAGATACTGTTGCAGTGTCTTATCCGGCTTCGTGGTATAGTAATAGCCTTCGATAAGCCACGAACGGGTACGTGTCCATCCTTTGCGCTCAGCGATGTGCAGTGTTTCCTCATAGGTCAGAACATAGATTTGCAGTTCAGACACGTTGCCAATATTCCATACATAGGCAAGAAGAGTATTTGGTTCCTCACTATACTTCGTTTTGATATCGAAACGACATTGAGACCCCAACAATTCCGCCGACGACGGCGAGGGTGAGAGCGCACGTCAAAAGGCGCGAGGAAGCGAATTGCATAGGAATTGCTCCTGAAAATGAAATTGGAATCGGTGAGTGATCGCGGGAAGGTTTCGAGAGTTATGCAGGAAATTCCTTCTCTGTTTGAGGAATGAGCAATAGCAGATTTTCTGTATCAAAAATTTAATGCAAAGATCACACAGGATTAATCTTTAGCTTCCGGTAAAATCATGTTGACATTTGTCTGCCAGACACTTTGACACTCTCTCAATCTCATTTGAGATTGGAGAATTTCTCCAAGTTGCCCTGATCATCAGGCAAAGAGTAAATAAAGAACGGTTTCACTGCCATTATGAAGGGCAAATGTCTGACACCTGTCACTCTCAAAGGCTCAAAGGTGACGCAATTTACCGGAAACTAAAGTTAATATCTTATCGTGTATAATCCACTCATCTACCCAATCGTTCTGTGCTAAAGAAGCAAACGGATTTTTGCTGACGAACGACCTCGAAGGAGAAATTCACGCGATGAAGTTGGTATCCAATCTGACACGACGAAGTTTCGGCGGTTTGCTTTGTTTGCTACTTGCTCTTTTCTTTTGTCTGCCCGCTCATGCCTCCTATGTGCTGTTGAACGGCACGCATTACCCTCTGCGTTACGGAAGTGTCGAAGGCAGTACCGATGATGTGACGCCCTCTCCTCCTCGTTGGGGAGTGTCGTACTGCTGTTTCAAGAAGGGAGCGGTCATCACCCTGCAACTCGTCAAGGAGCCAGGAGATACGATCAACTCATGGAAAGTGAAATGGGCGAAGTTGGTTCGTAAGGGAACGGGAGAGGTCATTTGGGATATTCCTGAAGACGCTAACCGTCCGCTCCTCTCTATTTCACAATCGTATGCGTTGAAACCGCTACCTGATTACATTGAGTATGCTGAACTACAAGGGGAAATTATTGCCACGACTGATGTGATAGAACCTCCCAACTCATCAGGAAGCGGAACGGATTCTCTCGAATCATTTGCCCCACCCATTTTGCTCTCCGACGTGTTTATCGTGTTAGACACGCCAAAAGCCCCGATGTCTCCCGCTTGGGTGAGTGTGCTGAAACACGCTTGCGTTTGGGCAAGGTACAAAGCCACCAATGATGATGCCGCAGAAGCCCTCACCAAGAAATTATGGGATATAGGAGCGTACAATGGGGGAGGAATAGCCTATACATCGCCTCAACTTATTATCCCTCCTCAGCAGCCAGATGATCCGGAAAAATATCAAAAGTTTTACCTGAAAAGTTTTTTAGCTGGCAAATGGAATGGTATAAACAATATTGGCCCCTTTCCCTCTGGACAATGCGATGATTTTGCGGATTTTCTCCAATGCCTAATGACATCAGTAGGCGGGCATCCGCTCAAAATTAGACGTACTTTGGCTTCTTCAAACTATAATAGCGGATTAGTATTCTGGACTCGTCCTATCATCGCTGCTCATCAATCAGATCCTATGTTGCGGAATCGAGGCAGCATACCATGGGTCTATCATCAGTTTCCCGTATTGGAATCTGATGCATTTGTTTGGGACGGTTGTTTGGTGTTTTCGCCAACTGTTACCGCAAAAGATTATGTCATCAAAGTGAAACTTGACACTGGAACAGAAAACTACGAAACGGGGTTGATCGATTTTAGTAAAACTAGAAACAACGGGAATCCAACTTATAATTGGCTGTTGTCACCAAACAATAGCGGTATTGTTCCTGAGGTTACAACAGAAACAGGTCCTAAGCCAAGGGCGCGATAAACCAGCGCGATTTTTCAGAAAGGAATCTGTCATGAACAAAACTATCTTGATTGCATTCTGTTTGATAGCGAGTACGCTCTGTTTCGCACAACGGACTACACGGGTGCAAGCCAACGCCATTACGCGTGATCACATTACTGCTTTGGCTCCTTCATCCATTGGATTAGGTTTTGATCTATCAAAGAATGAGATCAGTACCAACTACCAACAGCAGAATGAAACAGATTGGCAGTTAGATATTTGGAAAGTATGGGAGAAGACAAAGGAAAACTCAGAACAAAATGAGGTTTTTGGCAATCTGATTACATTCTACTCGGATGCCGCCTCAGCGAAAAAAGCATTGCAGCAATTTGCCTCAGTCAGTTCAGGAATAACTTTGAAAACGTACAATGACAAAGTAATTGGTGATCTCTGCCGAGCAAGCGGTTACGGCGGCGGCTTTCACTTTGTCGTCGGGCGCTGTTGTGTAAATATAAGTACACAGATCAGGCAGAGACACATTGTTGAAGCCTTAGCATACACAATCTGGTTCCGCTTGCTCTCTCAGCCGGAGATTTCCGCTGCGAAGGTAACGCGAACAAGCGTGCAGTTTGACACAACCCGCTTGGTTGGTAAAGACGCCCCCATCAAACTTGGCAAAACCCTGTATCTGCCCCTTTCTGCATGGCGCAAAATCGGCGTTACCGTGAACAAAAATCCACAATCGGAACTCTTCGAACTCACTTACAAAGGCAAGACGCTGGTGCTGTCTCCCTACAGTGAGATGCTGCGGGCAGGAGAGCGAGCGGTCAAGTCGGAGACGGCGATTTTTGTGGAGCGGGAGGACGATGGTGTGCCGATAGAACCGATTGCCGCCGCTTTGGGAATACGACTGGTAAAGTTGGGAACGCAGACAACGATGGTCAAGCCCCTTCCTCTGCCGACCCAAACTGAGACGAAACAGTGATCACTCCTCCTCTTTGCCGAGAGCGGCGGGAGGAGTGGCGCGACCTACGGTACTGAGCAGAGCGATCAGGGTCATGATGTAGGCGGTTCCATTGAATTCGAGGGGATAGCCTTTGCCGGTCTGCTGTCCAGCGACGGCTTCTGCGACGCTGAGGGGAAACTGCCCGATGCCAATGGTGTAGTTGCCCGGCGCGAGGTTGAGGCTAAGGTAGGAGTCAAAGCCGAAGATAGTGCCATCGCCAAATCCGTTGCTGAAGTCGTCGTCGTTGATGGCGACCAAGTCAGTAATATCGAGGCTTCCGTCGTCAACGAACACAGCGATCTGTGTGTCTACGAGAGTAATGCGTCCGTCGCCGTTGAGGTCGACTTGGGTGCCGAGATAATTGGTGTCTTCCCACGCCAGTATATCAAAGGTGACGACCCCGGCACTGAGGACGCTGAAGGGAAAGTAGTCGAGGGAAGAGTCGATACCAGTTCCGGTAAATGCAGGAGTGCCGACGGGGTCTCCACCGAGGCGTTCGATGGCTCCGTTATAGATGATCTGCGCGTTGGCAGTGAGGGATGTGATGCTCCTTAAGAGAGAAGTAGGATTCGGAAACGCAGAGGTAATATCACTCCTGATTCACCGCGCACTGAGCGGCGGAAGTTCACCGTGTTACAGATGGGGAAAAGTGCAATCGCTGTGCCACTTTCCTTGTTTTGAGGCGGTTATGGGCAAAGTAGGAAGTTTTCCAGTAATAGTAGGGGGAGAAGGGTGCGGCGAGTGGGTGATTGGGTCGGTAGGTTATTGGGTTGTTGAAAACACAATGCCGCCTTCTCGTCACAGAGCAAAATGAACTTCTCAGAAGGGGCGTTTCACTGCCGATGATCGTATGGGGGCTTCTACTCCCTACTCCCTGAATTGGGGGCGGCAGGGCGAGATGAGGCGGGTGAGCCGTGGTCTGCCGCCTCTTGGGGTATTAATAAAGGTCATCGGGTCAATTCGGCTGCCTATCTGCGCGGCAATTCGCGCACATAGATATTCTTGAAATGGAGCGTGTCGCCGTGATGCTGGAGTTCGATGGCTCCCGTCGGGTAGATCGGCTTGTCGCGCTCCCAATAGTTTTCGAGCGTGACATTGTGGACGACGCGCACGCCATTCAAGAATACCGTGACTTTTTCGCCGACCATGACAACGTGGAAACGGTTCCACTGTCCGGGTGGAAGGTCGGCGCGGCGTGTGGCTTTGTTGGAATTTTTCTGGTTGTTGTAGAGTCCGCCGGAACCTTCGGCATACGCGCCTTCAGGTTTGTCGTCCCAGATATTGATCTGCGGGCTGCCGCGCAGATAGATTCCGCTGTCGCCATGCGGCTCGATTTTCCAGTCTACGTAGAGTTCGAAATCGCCGTAATCTTTGAGAGTAGCGAGGTTGTTGTTTTTGCCGTCGTAGGTGATCACACCATCAATGACTGTCCAATGCTTGAACGCCTCAGCATCGGATTTTGTTTGGGCTTCGGCGAGCGCGGCGGGCATCATTTTGGCGCGAGCGGGCGGATCGGCGACAATCCCCTTCCAGCCCTTGAGGTCTTTGCCGTTGAAAAGGGCGGTGAATCCGGCGGGAGGCGTATTGTCTTTTTCGAGACGCGAGAGGTCTTTGATCTCGATATTGCGAAATTGCACTTCACTGGGACCGTGACCGGCGAATCCGATATGCCCCGATTCGCGCAGCAGTCCAGAGTGATCCGCTGTCAGCATTTGCCCGGTGACGGTGTTTAGGTCTGCATCCACAATGGTTTTGCCATTGACCACAATTTTGACTTTGCGTCCATTGGCGGTGATCTCTTCGCGGTTCCACTCGCCAGCGGGTTTGAGGACATCGCGTTTTGCCGGAAAGACGTTGTAGATCGAGCCGTGCGACTGCCATGGCTTGATGTCTTTATACATCTCGTCGCGATCATCGAGAATCTGAATTTCCATGCCGTCATACGCCGCATTGCCTTCCATTGGGGCGCGAATGGCGACGCCGTTGTTTCCGGCTTTGGCGAGTTTGAACTCGAACCGAAAGACAAAATCGGAATAGGGCTTTTCGGTCATGAGGTTGCCGCCGCCATCGGCGGGGCAGACAATCGCGCCATCGCGAACAATATAGCCGGGACCGACGCCGCCGACCAGTTTCCAGCCGTTGAGTGTCTGCCCATCGAACAGTTTAACCCAACCGCGCCCTTGCGCGTGTGCGGGTAAAAGCACAGTCAGCAGACAAAATGCGACAAGAGCCGTCCGAACTTGTATCAAAAATTTCGTCATGGTTTCTCCTCTGAAAACATTATGACGGGAGTATTCGAGAAATGCGGAGCCGATTCCTGCCGCGATTTACCAGCGTATATTAGACCTCTTGCAAGAGTCGGGTAGAGATCACGTACCCGCCTCAAAAACAGACGTCCTACGGACGAAATCCCTCATTGGGGTATTACCTTCTGTATTGGGAT
>Ga0163154_10000810_pt1 | contig 48704 bp, 49 predicted proteins | sample OliLakLV19MP9P1_FD_148649 | JGI IMG/M metagenome (GOLD analysis project Ga0163154, IMG submission 148649) | Freshwater microbial mat bacterial communities from Lake Vanda, McMurdo Dry Valleys, Antarctica - Oligotrophic Lake LV.19.MP9.P1 | ecosystem: Environmental > Aquatic > Freshwater > Lake >...
CCGTCAGCGCGAGGCTAAGCCGACGCCGACCGCAGGATCATGGAACGGTTTCAACCTAAGCCGGACCAGCCGGAACCAAACACACAAAAGTCTTCGCATGATTTGTCAAGACTGAATTGGTTAGTGACTAGCAGCCTGTCGGGCTTTGCTCGCGAGTGCGCCGGAAGACCGGCTGCTAGGAGCAACTGAGGCGCTTGATGACGTCGTATGCTCAGCCCCCTCTTAGGCTGCGGAGCAAAGCATGGACCCCTTCCTACAAGCGGCGATAGATGAAGCACAACTGGGCGTGGACGAAGGTGGAATCCCGATTGGCTCGGTACTGGTGCACGATGGCCGCATCATTGGTCGTGGGCATAATCGTCGCGTGCAACGCGGCAGCACCGTGTTGCACGGCGAAATGGATGCGCTGGAGAACGCCGGACGCCTGTCTGCGAAGGTGTATCGCGAATGCACCCTCTACACGACCTTGTCGCCGTGCCCGATGTGCAGCGGCGCCATCCTGCTATACGGCATTCCACGTGTGGTAGTGGGTGAAAACCGCAGCTTTATGGGCGAAGAAGCGCTGTTGCGCAGTCGCGGCGTTGATGTCCAAGTGTTGGATAATTCGCGTTGTATCGAGTTGATGCGCGACTTCATGCGGGCCCGCCCGGAGCTTTGGAATGAGGATATTGGCGAATAGCTCCCTACACCACACTAGAATCGCGCGATTCTTTCATCCACATTGAGGTTTACATTTATGGGTGTTCCTACCCTCGACATTCGTCGTTTTGACACAGACCGTGCTGCCTTTGTTGGCGAATTAGGTGATGCATATCGTGAATTTGGATTTTGCTGTATTCGCGGACACGGTATATCGGCGGAGTTGATTGATAACGCTTATGCGGCCTTTGCCACTTTTTTCGCGCTGGACGATGCGAAAAAACGTCGCTACCACATTCAAGGCGCCGGTGGCGCGCGTGGCTACACGCCATTTATGGTGGAAACCGCTAAAGATGCCAATCACCCGGATTTGAAAGAATTTTGGCATATTGGTCGAGAGATAGCGCGCGATTCGCCTTATGCGGCGGTTATGCCCGAGAATATTTGGCCCGACGAAGTTCCCCAATTCAAATCTTTAGGCTACGATCTCTATCAGGCGCTGGATCAGCTTGGATCACGCGTGCTGCAGGCTTTAGCGCTGCACATGGGATTGCCTGAGCATTATTTTGACAATAAGATCAACAACGGAAACTCGATTCTACGGCCCATTCATTACCCGCCACTGCTGGAGGGCGAGGTGCCAAACGAAAGGGCTGGGGCGCACGAAGATATTAACTTCATCACTTTGTTAGTCGGCGCTAGCGCTGAGGGTTTGCAGGTTTTGACCAAGCAGGGACAATGGTTGCCGATTACCACGCAAGGTGATGCCATTGTGGTTAATATCGGCGATATGTTGCAGCGCTTGACCAATCACATCTATCCATCGACCAGCCATCGGGTAGTCAACCCGCCAGGCGACAAAGCCCGAGAACCGCGTTATTCGATGCCGTTTTTTCTGCACCCCAATCCCGACTTTTTGATCGAGGTATTGCCCCAATGTATCAGCGCAGAGAATCCCAGCCGTTACCCGCAGCCGATTACGGCAAACGATTATTTGTTGGAACGACTGCGTGAGATTCGGTTGATTTAGCCGCCCGCAATTCGCTATACGCCGCCAAGGCCGCAAGTCGGCTGAGTTTCAGGTCGACGATGGGTTTGGGATATGCGCGTACGCCGCCCGTCATCCAAGGTTGGTGGATGACTGCGGCTGGCAAGTGGGCTAGTTCTGGGACATAGCGACGCACATAGGTACCGAGTGGATCGAAGCGTTCGCCCTGGGTTACTGGGTTGAAAATGCGAAAGTACGGCGCCGCATCGGCGCCGCTGCCGGCGGTCCATTGCCAGCCTTGCGTGTTGTTGGCCAAGTCGGCATCCACCAGCGTGTCCCAAAACCAGCGCGCACCGTGTAACCAGTGGTAACGCAAGTTTTTGGTCAATAGCGAAGCGACGATCATGCGCACGCGGTTGTGCATCCAACCGGTGCTCCATAATTCGCGCATGCCGGCATCGACAATCGGAATGCCGGTTTGCCCACGTTGCCAAGCGCTGAGTTTGACGGCGTCCAGTTCTGCCCAGGAAAACTGGGAAAAACTGCTTTGCAGTGGTTCTTCACTGGTATGTGGGAAGTGGTAAAGCAAATGGTGGCCAAAATCGCGCCAGCCCAGCTCACGCAGATAAGGCTCGGCCAATTCGCGCTGCGCAGGGGAGGCATCTTTGAGCAAACGATGCGCGATCTGGCGCGGGCTAATCTCGCCAAAGTGCAAATGCGCCGACAAGCGCGACGTACCGGGACGATCCGGTAAATTGCGTCCAGCCGCATAGCTTTCCAGTGCCGAGTCGATGAAAGTGTTGAGCAGTTCCTGCGCGCCTGCTTCGCCGGGCGTCCATTCCTCGCGCAGGCCTAAGTCCCAAGCAATCTTCGGCAATAACTGCAGCGCGTCCAGCTGTAGTCCACGCAGCGTGTGGGCGGGCAAGGCACTTGGGCTGGGTAAAGGCTCAGGGAGTGGGAAACGCGTTCGCAACGTGCGCCAAAATGGCGTGAAAACCCGATACGGTTGAGCGCTGCCGTTGCGGATCTCCCAAGGCTCAGCGATCAAGTGGCCGGCGCAACTTTCCGCATGGATGCCGCGTGCGCGCAAGTGCGCTTTTATAGTCGCGTCGCGGCGCGTCAGCACAGGATCGTACAGTCGATTCCAAAAAACCGCCTGCGCACCCGTTTCGCCCAACAAACGATCGAGTTCGATCGCGCTATCGCCGCGGCGCAGCAGCAGCGCACTGCCCAGCTTGCGCAGCTGCGCATCAAGCGCCGCCAAACTGTGATGCAACCACCAACGGGTTGCGGCACCCGGTTGCCACGGCGCTTCTTCATCCTGCGCATCAATGTACACCGGGATCGGCACATAGCCGGCGTGCAGCGCGGCACCCAGTGCTGCGTTGTCAGCGAGGCGCAAATCACGTCGAAACCAGACCAAGGCGCTGCGCATAACGCTTAGGTGCGGACCAAAGGCCGTACGGCACTGAAACCACCGTCCAGGTGAATCACTTGGCCGGTGATCCAGCGGGCGTCCGAACTCAACAACCAAGCCGCAACGGCGGCGCCGTCGCTGGCGTCACCATAGGTGCCAAGTGGGTATTGGGCCGCGATATTTTGCTGACTGCGTTCATTGCTGAGCATCTTTTCGGTCATCGGTGTGCGCATCAAACCCGGCGCAACCGCGTTGATACGCACGCCCAAGTGCGAAAAGTCAGCCGCCGCTGCGCGCACCAGCGCTTCGATGGCGCCTTTGGCGGTGGCGATCGCCGTGTGGTTGCTGACGCCGATGCCGGCGACTACCGAGCTAAACAACACGATGTCGCCGCCGCGTTTGGCGGCGGTTAGTGCCTTGGTATAACCCTGCACGGTAAAAAACGCGGTGTCGACATTGGCGGTCATGCAGAGTCGAAAGGCGTCGGCGGTGACCCGACCGAGGGGCGCGATCAAGGTATTGCCAGCGCAATTGACCAGCGCATCCGGCAATGTGCCTATGCCATCGGCGGTCAGCGCCAACGCGGCCTCGACGCCACCGGGCGTGGACACATCCGCCTGCACCACCAAATCACCATCGGCAGCCACTAAGCTCGATACGTCGCGACTGACCAAAACAAGGCGCCAGCCGGTGCTGCGCAAACGCGTCGCCAAGGCGCGTGCCACGCCGCCACTCGCCCCGGTAATTAATGCTGTTTTCATATTGCAGCGCTCTCTTGAAAGGCGCAAAGACTACGAGGGCAACAGTTTCCAGCGAGTGAAGCTAAGCTACAGCCAACCTGCCTTCTTCAAACGCAGGTACAGCCCCAGGCACATCAATACCGTTGCTGCCACCATGGTGTGATAACCGTAATGCCATTCAAGCTCCGGCATGTACTTGAAATTCATACCATAAATTGCGCCTACGGTGGTTGGAATGGCAAGAATTGCGGCCCAACCGGCGAGTCGTTTGGTCACTTCATTCTGGCCCACCGACACCATCGCCAGATTGACCTGCAGCGCCGCGGAAATCATCTCGCCCAGCGTACTGGTCGCCTCGCTCATGCGCACCGCGTGGTCGAACACGTCACGGAAATATACCCGCACTTCTTCATGGATCAGCCCGGGGAAAAAGCGCTTGAGCTGATTGAGGATGTCGTGCATGGGCGTGACCGCTAGCCGCAAAGTCACCAATTCGCGCTTTAGGTAGTACAGGTGTTCGATAGTGTCGCGATCAAAGCGCTCGCTAAAAATGCGCTGTTCCAATTCTTTTAGCGCTGATTCAAAGCTGCTGACGATCGGAAAATAGTTGTCGACAATGAAGTCGAGCACGGCATAAAGACCAAAGCTGGGGCCAAAGGCCATCATCTCGGGTGTTTGCTCACACACACTCCGTGCCCGCGCATAACTCAGTGAGGCGCCATGCCGCACGGTGATCAGAAAACGTCGACCCAGAAAAATATGGGTTTCGCCAAATTGGACTTTGCCGTCGACAAATTGCGAGGTGTGCACGACGATGAATAAAGTGTCGTCGTAAATTTCGATCTTGGGCCGCTGGTGCGCATGCTGCGCATCTTCAATGGCGAGATCGTGCAAGCAAAATTCTTCTTGGATTTTCAACAAAAGCGCTTCGTCTGGCTCATGCAAGCCGAGCCAAATGAAAGTCTCCGGCTGCGCCAACACATCGCTGATTTCATCTAGCGTGGTGTCATACAGGCGCTTGCCGTTGGTGGAATACGCAACGCAATTGACCACCGGACTCACATTGGGCCCCGCTACCACTGAAGGCAACGGTAGGGCAGCATCATTCGGTACGGCCATGCACACCTCAACTCGATCACCGGCGCGCGGATGATGCGCCGCGCTGCGGTCATGGACAATCAATGCGAGGGTCTAACTGGTTTGCGCGCTGCTCGCCGCAAGCGGCCCGCTCGGCATACAGCGACGCGCCAAAACGTGTCGTAAGGCGAGCACCATGGGCCCCAGCAACAACAGCCACTCCACATTGGACTGGTCGAAGCTTTTGAATACCTTGGCCAGCGCGCCGCAGACAACTCCCGCCAAAGCCAGCCAGCCGCCTAACTGGGCGGCGCGCGCAACCCAGCCACTGACCTGATCGCGGCGTGTCAACAGTAGCCAAGCCGGCAAACTGAGCCACCAAAATGGGGAAAGCAAAAACAGGTTTTCGTTGCGCCAAGCCGCCGCGTGGTCGGTGGCCAACCACAAACCGACGAGCAATACGCCGGCTGCGCCGAGCGAAAATGACAGTGATCCACCAATCACCGCCAGTGGCAAACGCGCCACTCCGCCGTGCTCGGCCAGACGCGCAAGGCCTATGAGTAAACCGGCCAATAGGATGCCAGCGGCGGCAAAGGCAGGGCGCAGGTCGGCGGCTTGCGGCAAAATCTGCTTGGCCGAAGCACCCATCGGCAACTGCTGCTCACTCAATAGCGCGGCGTGTCCGTCGGCCAGTTTGAGGTCCTGCAACTGGCGCTGCAACTCGGCGGGAATAAAAGCTTCCTGCCAAATCGACAACGGGCGATCAACCGCTTGTCCCAGCGCGATATCCGTACCCAGGTACAACCAAGCCAATCCTTGCGCGTAGGCACGCGTGAAGCGCCGATAGGTCATGCCGTGCGAGCGATGTTCGGTGGCGCGTTTTAATGCACCGTCCAGCGCCAGATCCAGCGCGTCGCGCACTTTGGTCGAGCAGTTAACTGTGTAGTAGTCGTAACGGTAGTCGCGATTTTCCGGCAACACATGTTGCCTTAGGTGCGAAGACAAAGCCTGCGCACCCGCCGCGGACACGCGCAATTGCTGCATCCACACGCGACGACCGTCGGCTAGATAACTTTCAATGTCTCGCTCAGCGTCCAGCGCCACGGCTTGGTACAACATGCGGCCACGCAGGAAACGCAGCAGAAAATCCTGCTGCGCAAAATCGAAGTAACCAAAGTTATAGCTGGTGCTGCGCTGCAGTTGCGGCTCACGCAGCACGATAGCGTTATGTCCAAAACGTTGCCAATACAGCGCGCCGGGTTCGACGGTCATGAGCCAAACCTGCGGCGGCGCTGCGTCTGTCGTTTGCGCCAGTGCGCCGCCGCCGAACCACAGCGCGACGCAGCAAGCGCGCAGCAAACGCCAGAGGTTCATGCGCCGCCAGGGCGCACGCGCAACAAATGTACGCGGCGGTCGTCGGCCTTCGCCACCTCGAACAAAAATCCACCAATCTCGACCGATTCGCCATGTTCGGGCAAATGGCCAAAGGCTTGGGTCACCAAGCCGCCCACCGTATCGGCCGATTCGGTGTCAAAACTGACCCGAAAATGCGCGTTGAAGTCTTCAACTGGGGTGAGCGCCTGCACCGCGAATGCGCCGTCAGCTTGTGGCGTGATCTGCACCTCGGGTTTGTCTTCGGCATCGTGCTCATCGTCAATATCGCCAACGATTTGCTCCAATACATCTTCAATGGTGATCAAGCCCGCGACACCGCCGTATTCGTCAACCACGACGGCCATGTGGGTGCGGTTATTACGAAACTCTTTAAGTAAAACATTGAGTTTTTTGGATTCAGGGATCAGTGTCATCGGACGCAGCATCAAGCGTAGGTCCAGCTCTTGATGGCCATTGGCGTAATGGCGCAGCAGATCCTTGGCCAGCAGCAGACCCAAAACTTGGTCTTTGTCCTCGCCATGCACCGGAAAGCGCGAATGGCCGGACTCGGTGACAATGCGCAGCACATCTTTTAGTGAGGCGTTGACCGCCAGCCACACCATTTGTGCGCGCGGCACCATGACGTCTGCCACTTGTTCGTCTGAAACACTCAGCGCGCCTTCGAGCATCGCCAAAGTGTCAGCGTCGACCAAGCCGTTTTCTCTGGCGTGGCGCAACTCTTCGATTAACTCTTCGCGGTTGCGCGGCTCGCCTGAGAAAGCTTGACCCAATCGCTCAAGCCAGGATCGTTGCACGGAACCGCTACTACTCGGGGAATCCTCGTTCATCTAAACAAGCAACAAGCCCAACTAGGGCGGGACGTTAAGTGTAGCCGATGATGACGACAGTTTGGATTGCACCGGGCAAAGAGCTTGCTGCGCATTTGCACACGACATTGCCGGAACTCGCTCTAGTATTCGGTTTTTTAACGCAGCGTCGAACGCATGTCCTTTGTTCTGATTTTGTACTACAGCCGCCACGGCAGCACTGCGCAGTTGGCGCGCAAAATTGCCTCTGGCGTGGAGTCGGTAGACGGCATGCAGGCGCGTCTGCGCACGGTGCCGGAAGTCGTGCCCGTGGCCGGGGCGGTAGCTGCACCCGAGGTGCCAGACGACGGTCCGCCATTCGCCACCCTGGATGATCTGGCGCAATGTCGCGGCTTGATCTTAGGGAGCCCGACGCGCTTTGGAAATATGGCGGCGCCACTGAAGTATTTCCTCGATAACACAGCGGCTTTGTGGATGAGTGGCTCCTTGGTCGGCAAACCGGCGGCGGTTTTCACGTCGACCAGTTCGCCGCACGGCGGGCAAGAGAGCACCTTGCTAAGCATGATGTTGCCGCTGTTGCATCACGGCATGGTGTTGCTGGGTTTACCCTATTCGGAGACGGCGCTAGGCCGCACCACCGGCGGCGGATCGCCGTATGGTGCTGGACATTTGGCCCGAGCCCAGCGCGACGTGCAGTTGAGTGACGATGAAAAAGCCCTGGCGCGTGAACTGGGGCGTCGAGTTGCTGACATCGCGCAGCGCTTGGATCGCACATGAACGCCTTGCGCTGGTGTGCGGCATCCTTGGTCGCCTTGCTGTTGAACAAAGTACTTTGGCTGAATGCCGGTGACGCGCTGGATGGCGGCGTTGCGGCGAGCCTTGCGATCGCGCTGCTACCGTTTTTGCCTTTTGCCGCTGCGCTGGCGTTTAAATTGCGCGGTGTTTGGATTTATGCCGGCATAGGCGTGTGGATCTACTTCTGCCATGGCGCCATGGAAGCAGTCGTCAGTCCTGATCAGCGGGTCTGGGCGCTGCTGGAAGTCGCCTTATCGACGCTATATTTCGTGGCACTGGCGTGGCGTATTCGCGCGGAAAAACAAGCTCGGCGCGATGTGCCGAGTTAGTCCGATTGGCTCGGCGGATCGGCTATAGACCTTTCCGCCAAGCAATCGCTTCAGCCGCCGGTGACCTGTCGTTGTTCGCCCACCCAGCGCGCGAAGTCGAAATCAAACTGCGCGGTCGGCGCGCCAATACTCAGGCTTTCAGCGTAATCGACACCAACTGATTGCAGTTGTTGAATCTGCTCGCGACTGTCGATGCCGCTTGCGATCACACTCATGCCGCCCTGATGTGCTCGACGAATCAGCGCACTCAATACCTCAGCAGCGCGATCGCCACCCGCCGCTTGCGTCGATAATTCAGGTGAAAGACGCAGAAAGTCGATAGGCACACCGCGTAATCGATGAACCAAGCTCATATCTCGACCGACATCCTTTAACCCGACGCGAATGGCCAACGGCTTCAAGTGTTGACAGAACGCCACCAAGGCATCCATGCGTTCGGCCAACAACGCCGCGGGTAAGGTGAGTGCGACACCGGTACCGGACTGGCGTCGATCACGCAGCAGGTGCTCCAGGTATTCGGTAAAGCCGCCGTCGTCGACCACCGACGGCGATAGTTCGACCACCAAACGCACTTGTCGACCACGCTTGAGCAGATCGGCGCGCACGGTGAGCGCCTCGGCCACGATGAATCGATCAAATTCAGCATTGCAACCGGCTTCGCGTGCGACGCGCATCAAATCAGCTTGGCTCGCTGCGGGTTGGCCAACACCACTGGTGCGCCAGTTCAGCAATAACTCGAACTGACCGGCAACCCGGCCGCGCAGCGGAATCAACGGTGTGCCGCGAATTTCTAGATGTTGGCCAAAGCGGCGGCTCTCCAGCAAACCACGCAACTGGGCGTCGCGTTCGGCCGGAATCAAGCTGGCACTACTGGCTTCAAACCACATGCTGCGGTCGCCACCCAGATGCATCGCGGCCAGCGCCGCGGCCTCTGCATTGTGCACGGCGACATCGGCCGATTCGCCCTCCAAATTGGCCAAGCCTAAATTGGCTTTGAGCGGTACCTCATGGTCACCGATCTGAATGCTGCGCCGTCCCAAACTCTCGCGCAGGCGCTCGGCACTGGCCAAGGCGTCAGCGCGGTCACCGCGGCGCAGCAGCACCAGATAGCGGCAGTCTTGATAAAGCGCCGGCATATCCTCGCTGCGCAAATTCTCTTTAAGCGCTTGTCCTACCACGACATCCAGGCGGCTCTGACCGGAGATGCCCAATTGTTTTCGTAAGGCTTCGTGTTCGTCCAGGATGATGTAAAGCACGATTGCACCAGCTTGCCCGCGCGCCGCTTCCGCTCGTTCAATAAACTCCCGACGTGGGTACAAGCCAGTCGAATCATCACGAATGACGCCACGTTTGGCGGTAAAACGCTTGCTGCGTTTCAGGCGCGCTTCGATCACACTGACCAAATGTCGCGGTTTCACCGGTTTGAGCAGATATTCGTCGGCGCCGCCGGCAATGGCTTGTTCTCGCATGGCCAATTCGCGCGAGCTGGCCACCATGACCACGGGAATCTCGCTGGTGGCCGGATCGTCACGCAAGCCATACACCACCCGCATCGATTCGCCACCGCGCATATCGGCGTCAATCACGGCTACTTGTGGTTTAAAGCTGTCGATGGTGGTTAGTGCGTCAGCGGCGGTTTGCGCCAATCGTACGGTGTAGCCGCCATCCTTCAGCCAAGTTGCTTCTCGATGGCCGCGCTCGCGATCGGCGTCGACCAGCAACACCCGGCTGGATGATCCGACGGCGAGTGCTTCGCTGGTCATCGCGACCAACATCGCCAGCGGGTCGAGTGGCGGCTCGAAATACTTCACGCCGTGGCGCAGCGCCATCAAGCGCCGTCCTAAATCTTGGCGCGGTGTCACCACCGCGAATGCCGGCTCTCGATGACTTTCCTGCAGTTCCGCTACTGCGAGAGCGGCGGCGCGCAATTGCGGAATGGCGTTGGCGGATGCCGAGCCCACAACGATCGCGCGCGGGATCATGTCGGCTAATCGATTCAGCGCTGCATCCACGCGCGTGAAGCTGGACACCCCATAACCATGTTCCGCAAATGCGGGTGCCAAGTCGATACCGAATTCACTGGCATCGCCAATCAGCACGATGTGATTGTCATCGACGGGCCGCCGCAGTTGCGCCGTCTTTTGCGGCGCAGCGCGTTCGGCAATCGGCAGCTGTGTGGGTCGCGGCAGTGCAGTGACGGACGCTTCCGGCGCTATTTTGAGCAATTCGGGCGGCGCGTCCGATATGGGCGCGATGGATTGCGCCGTCGCGTTGACCATCTGCAAGGACAGCACCGTGCTCGCCAGCGTGCTCACCAATGCCGACAAGGTGCGCAGCTGATCGGTGTTTGGCGTCAACGAGGTATCGACGAACACCCGAATGAAGGTTTCCAGTTCGCCGGCGCGCCGCGACAGCGATAAACGCAAACGTTCGCAAGCACGTACCAGTTGTTTGGCCGCCAACTGCAACCCGCGGCCATGAGCGGCGTTCCAACGCCCGGCATTGAGCTTTTCCCACGCCATGACCAAGCTGGTGGCATGTTGTCGCAACTCTTCATGCGCGCGATCTAGGTAGGCGTCAGCGCTTTCTGGCTGCTGTTTTGCGCTTTGACTCATGCGCTGTCTCCCATTCCCTGGTGACCAAATGCTTAAGAGTAGGCCCGGCATTTTTCACCGGATTGTTCAATTGTGCTCTGTTTTGCAATGGGTTTGTGTGTTCGCCATCAGCTTACCGACGTTCCGCTGTGGGCTGTTTTTCCCACAACTTCACCTTAAGCAAGCATGAACTAAGCAGCCGTGAATTTCTGCCCAATTGAGTAAAACAGTGCCGCGAACTTCAGTTTCCCAGTCCTGCGATTAACATTCGCAGTTTCTATTGCAGGCCAAAAGCGCGGGCGGCGCGGAAACCAGATGGGCTGCTAAGCTATTGCCGTCCCGCACCGCGGACGACAATCTAAGGAGCAGCCTGCATGCCCAAAATACTCCCGCGCTCGCGTTTTGGCGGCTACATACCGGCCATCATTGCGCTACTGGTGCTGGTCGCCACGCTGCTCTTCAACCTTTTTACCTATACAGCATTGGCTTCCCATCCAGGCGTTGGGAAGGGCTTTCGTGATGCCATTAAGAATGACTCGCCGGTGATCGCGTTGTATGTGTGGGCAGGGGATGTTTTGCGCGGCCTACCCGGTCTTGATGCCGTTGGCGACCGCACCGCAGCCGATGCCGCAGCTCCTATTGAAGAGCGCATGAAGGCCGTGCCGGCAGCATCAGGCGCAATCTTTTTCGGCGCATCACAAAGCTTTGCGCAGAGTTCCATGCAACGCGCCAACCAGGCCATGCCCTTCCTCATGGTGATCGCCGGCGTCTTGTGGTGGCGTCGACCACGACCCGTGCATTTGCGGCCGCGACTGCGCGCTTGAGCAAAATTGGACCATTCTGGTCACTTTGGCGGGCTCAGAAGTCGAGTATATGATCTATTCATATGTCATTCAGCCGACAACTTTTTGTGCGGTGCAACAAATAGTTTCTCAGGAAACGTATTCCTGAACAGTGGTTGAACGGACGGTTTTAGACTCGTTCAGTTTTCTTAAGAGCCTTCCGCTTTAGACAATTTGCTGCACTGCACCACGCCTGACGCAGCGCGTCGTTTTGTGACCAATTGACGTAGGTCAGCATGATGCTTACTGTCCGCATGCTCGTTGCGGCGTTGAGTCCTTCCTGGGGAGGCTTTGGACTCCGCCGACCGAGTGTTCAAACTGCCAGCACCGCCACAGATGCGAATCGCTGGTTCCTATTTCATCTTTTCGGGGGTTGTCTACATGCGTAGAGTCGGTGCAGGTCTGGGGTTTGCAATTGCGATGGTGCTGTCGGCGTCGGGTTCAGCGGCTGAACTCCGCCAAGTTTCAAAGCCCATTGACGCACAGTACATCGTGGTCCTGAAGCAGGACGCAGTAAGGTTCGGAGCCGATCAGCGTTCCAACCGTCCTGAAGTTCTGGCGGTCGCTATTGACATCTCAGCGGCAAACAATCTCCAGTTCATCCGTCATTACGAACATGTGCTGCCGGGCTTTGTGGTGCGCGCTGATTCGCGTCAACTGCAACGGCTGCTGGCTGACTCCCGCGTGGATTATGTCGAGCAAGATGGTGTGATGGAGGCCAGCGCCACGCAGAACGGCGCAACCTGGGGCTTAGATCGCGTCGATCAACGCAATTTGCCGCTCAACAGCACCTATATCTATGACACCACCGCCAGCAACGTGCACGCTTACATTGTTGACACTGGCGTACTTGGAAGCCACGCGGAGTTCAGCGGTCGCATGGGCAACGGCTATACCGCCATTACCGATGCCAACGGCACCAGCGATTGCAACGGCCACGGCACGCACGTGGCTGGCACGGTCGGCGGCACCACCTATGGTGTGGCCAAGCAGGCCATCATCCACCCGGTGCGCGTGCTCGGCTGCACCGGTTCAGGCACCAACTCCGGCGTCATCGCCGGTATGGACTGGGTGGTTGCCAACCACGTTAAGCCGGCAGTTGCCAATATGAGCTTAGGCGGCGGCGCGTCTACCGCAACTGACGACGCCATCCAACGCATGCATGCCGCAGGCGTGACCGTGGTAGTTGCCGCTGGCAACGACAACGCCAATGCCTGTAACTACTCGCCTGCTCGTGCAGTGAACGCGATTACGGTCGGTTCGACCACCAACACCGACGCACGTTCCTCGTTCTCGAATTTCGGCACCTGTTTGGACATTTTTGCGCCTGGCTCCAACATCTTGTCGGCGTGGTTCACCGGCACCAGCGCGAGCAACACCATCAGCGGCACATCGATGGCGGCGCCGCATGTTGCGGGTGTCGCGGCGCTCTACTTGGCCAACAATCCGGCAGCCACCCCGGCGCAAGTAGCTACCGCGCTGTTTAACAACTCCACCTTGGGCAAAGTCACCAGCCCCGGTACGGGTTCGGTGAACCGCACGCTGCATTCGCTGTTCGGTGCAGTACCGCCGGCCAATGTCGCGCCAACGGCCAACTTCACCTTCGCCGTCAGCGCTTTGTCGGCCACCTTCACCGACTCTTCAACAGACAGTGACGGCAGCATTGCCTCGCGCAGCTGGAACTTCGGTGATGGCACCACGTCAACTGCGACCAGCCCGAGCAAAACCTACGCTGCGGCGGGTACTTACACAGTGACCTTGACGGTGACTGACAACGGCGGCCTGAGCAATACCACCACCCGTTCGGTTACGGTTACCAGCGGCGGCGGTGGCGGCGGCGTGGTTGCATTGGCCAACGGTGCTGGCGTAGCGAGCTCGACCAATTCGACCAGCGCAAACAGCAACTGGAAGGATTTCACCGTCGCTATCCCAAGCGGTGCGACCAATCTGACCATCGCCACCAGCGGCGCTGCCGGAGATTTGGATCTGCACGTCAAGTTCGGTGTGCAAGCCACGCTAACGGTGTATGACTGCCGGCCGTATGGTTCTAGCGGCAACGAAAGCTGCCCGTTTGCAACGCCAAGTGCCGGCACCTACTTCGCCCGCGTGTATGGATATGCAACCGGCACGCAGAACTTCACGATCACCGCATCGTGGACGGTCGGCGGCGGCGGTGGCACGGTGGTCGAACGCCTGAGCAACGGCAACTTCGACACCATCACCACCAGTACCAATACGGCGCCGGATGCTTCTTGGACACGTGCGGCTTTCACTGGCACCTCGTTCAACACGCTGCTTGCAGGTCAAACCAACGCCAACACCGGTGGCACGTATGCCTTCCTCGGTGTCAACGCAACCACCAGCACGCAAAGGGTAGACAGCAAAGCAACACTGATTCCGTCCGGTGCGACCAGTGCGACGCTGTCTTTCTTCACGTCGATTGTGACCAGCGAGACATCCGCCACCAGCGCGTATGACAAGCTGCAAGTACAACTGGTCGATGCCGGCACCAATGCGGTGATCACCACGCTAGTCACGCTGTCCAACGTCAACAAAACGACCAGCGCGTCGACCTATGTACAACGCAGCTACAACGTCGCCGCGTTCAAAGGCCGCAACGTGAAGATCCGCTTCATCGGCAGTACCGATAGCTCATTGGCCACGACCTTCCGTGTTGATACGGTAAGCTTGCGCACCAACTGAGATTAACGGTTGAACTTACCCCGACTTGCTGCGGCGGGTCGGAGTAAGATGAAAGATCAAGGCCCCGGCATTGCCGGGGCCTTTTTTTGTTGGTTGAAAACTACGATGCTCAGCTTTGATGGGTTTGGACTTGTCCAAACGCTTTTGCGGTTGCTGTTGCTGTTTGCCGTGTTCCCCGTCACGCATGCAGAACGCGAATAAGCCGAAGCAGACGCGTTTGGACAAGTCCAAACCCACGAAAAACGGCGCCGCCGCTCAGACCGGATCGAGCGGGACTCAACGACAGCAATGCCAAAGCGGCGGAGCAAGCTCGAGCAAGCTCCGCTCGACGAAAACGAGGCCGCTACAGGGATTCGAAACGATTGGCGTCGCGGTTTTTGCGGACTCTGAATGGGTCCCAGACGCGGCCGCTCATCGTGATGTACACGCCATGCGGTAGGGTTTGCACGGCGCCGATTGCGCAGCCGATGTTGAACACGGCGTCGGAGCTTTGAAAACGCGTGGGATTGAGTGCGCCCGTCAGCAGAATCGTTTTACCTGGGATGTTTGCCAGTACTTTCGCCGTTTCTACCATCGTGTCGGTGCCGTGCGTGATCAGCACATGTTCGTGCGGTTGCGCTTCGATGGTGCGTTTGATCAGTTCGCGATCATCGTCGGTGATATGCAGACTGTCCTTGCGCATCAACGCAATGACGTCGAAGGTGAATCCCACATTGAATGCAGACAGGATCTTGCCAATCTCCGGCTCGCCAATCTGGTAGGTCGACAAATCGTCGAAGTAAATCTTGTCGATGGTGCCGCCAGTCGTGACGATGCTTAGGTGACGCATGATAATTCACTCCAATTCATCGGTTGCAAGTAAGCGCGAGTCTAAGATCTCGCCCGCCGACATGCGATCCAACCCATGCAGCGCAAAACGCCGCGCCGCGGCTCGCGGGCGCTGATCGTTTTCGGCGCGCAGCGCCCAGGCGGCGTGGCGCAGCAAAACCGCCAACGCGTAACAGCGCCCCAGCGTTAGCGCGATTCCGCGCGCCTGTGCCTCGCTGGCCGGCTGATCGCCGGTTTGGTGATAGCTGCCGTGGGCGCGCTGATAAGCGTGGCGAATCAACGCCGATAGTGTGTCGCAATCGTCGCCGGCCTGACCAATCAGCGCCACCAAGCCGGCATGCAGGGCATTCCAGGTGCTTTCTGAGGACAGTATTTTGTAGGCGTCCAAAGCCAGCACATCGGTCGTGCCTTCCCAAATGCTAAACACTTGCGCGTCGCGAAGTAGCGTCGGCAAACCACTGTCTTCAATGTAACCCGCACCACCAAATCCTTCGATCACTTCGCTGATGCCGTTCACCGCTTGTTTGGCGGTCATAAGTTTAGTGATCGGAATGAGCACACGTAGCAGCAGCCGGTGTCGATCGTCCAACAAGCCGTGTTCGGATTTGCCTAGCAGTTCGGCCACGTGCAGCGCCAGATGCAATCCCGCTTCAAACTCGGCCTGCACGCCGGCAAAGGTGTGTTGGTACAAGGGCTGTTCACGCAGTAACTTGCCAAACACGCGTCGGCGCCCGGCGTAATCGCGCCACAATTGCAATCCACGGCGCAAGAAACTCAGTGCGGCAAAGCAGTTCCACAACCGCGTTTGATTGAGCACCGGCGCAATCAAACGTACGCCACGGCGTTCCTCGCCAACTAATTCAATCGGCGCGCCGTTTAAGCGTAGTTCGGCGGTCGGTAACTTACGGCTGCCCAGTTTGTCTTTTAGGCGATCAACCACGATATTCTGTAAACGCCCGGCGCGGTCGCGTGGCTCGCAATAAAACAAGGCTAAACCTTCGGTGCCGTCCGGATTGCCTTCTGGGCGCGCCAAAAGTAAGGCCATGTCCGACGTCGCCGCGGAGGTGAACCACTTGTGTCCGTACGCGCGCCACTGGCCGTTGGCGTCGCGCACCGCTCGTGTCTCGGTGCCTCCCACATCAGAACCACCGCTGGTTTCGGTCATCCATTGGCCGCTGGTCCACAAGCTAGCGGCGTCACGGGAGGTCAGATGCGGCACCGCGCGGCGCGCCAGCGTTTCGTTACCTGATTCGATCAGCGCGCGCGCCGCGCCGTCCGTCATCGCTAAAGGGCAGGCGTAAAAATCGGTCGCCGCGGTTGCCAAGTACACCATGCCAAACTGAAAAAGACGGGCATGGGCCGCTTTGCCTTTGTCGTATCCATGCCAAACCAAGCCAAAGCGTGTTGCCAGTGCCGGCATGCGTTGCCATAGCGGGGTGAGTTCGATTTCATCAATGCGCCGACCCCAAGCGTCAAACGGGCGATGCACCGGTTCCAGCAGACGCTCACGCAACTGTTGCGGATACAACTCGTCTGCGATGACTTGACCTAGCTCATCGGCCTCAGCATGGAAATGTTCAAACAACGCATGCGGAAGCGCGCGCTTCAGGCAAGATTGCAATACCCGGTCAGTCAAATACGGGTTAGCCAACTCGGGTGGCGTTTGCGTAAATCCCATAGCAAGATCGCTCCCCGATTGCCTGAACGCCCATTCTAGTGTGGTGTGCCCCAAGTAAGTGCAAGAATTTTCGGCCCAAGGCTGGAGAGGCAACACGCGACCGATGGGTGCAAGTCAAACTGATTTGGACTGCAAAATGACGTCTGCGCGAGGCCTGCCCGGCGCTGACCATGCGTACTCGGAAGGGCTCATGGGCAGGCGGTGGCCGATCCAGCGGCCGTGCCTGGATTGCCACGGCACGCGCGCCCAGTTCGAGGATCATTGCCGCTTCTCGCGGCGCGTGCCTCGCAATGACGTATCAACGACTTACGATATCCGTTCAGGGGAAGGGGGAAGCGGGAACGGCAAAGGAGCAGCCTGTGGGAGCGAGCTTGCGCGCGATCCCTGGCCTTTTAGTGTTTCATCAGCGCCGCGCGCAAGCCCGCTCCCACCAGAGCTTAAGTCGCCGCGCCGCCAGCGAGTCAGAGCCCTGACCCGCGTTTGGATCACCATATCAGTGTGGCTTGCACCCGCGACTGATCCCACGCTGGTCGCCGCGCCAGTGATTCGGCATGATCGTGGATCAGGAGTGGTCGGCGGGCGAGTCGGCCGTTACTCGACCTGATCTCATTCGTACCTAAGGCTGCAACGCATGCAATTGCGGGCATTGTTCGAGATCGATAGCCGCGAACGTACGGCGCTGTTACTGGCCTTCGTCTATTTTTTTGGCTTACTAACCAGCTATTACATGCTGCGTTCGGTACGCGAGGCAATGGGCGTGCGGATTGGCCCGGAATATTACAACTGGCTGTATACCGGCACGTTTTTCTGCATGTTGTTGGCGCAACCGATTTATGGCGCATTGGTTTCACGTTTTGCTCGGCGCATTTTTGTGCCCGTGGTATACGTCTTCTTTCTGCTTTGTATCTTAGCCTTTCTGGCAATCTGGCAGGTGCCAGAATGGCGCGATGGCATGGCACTGGTGTTCTACATTTGGTTATCGGTAGCCAATCTATTCACCGTGTCGGTGTTTTGGAGTTACATGACCGACGTGTTTGATGAACACCAAGCCAAACAGGTATTTGGATTCATCGCTGCGGGTGGTTCTGCCGGTGGTCTGACCGGCGCAGCCTTAACCATGTTATTAGCCGACACTATCGATATTGACGGTGTATTGGTCTTTTCTTTTGTTTTTTTGGCCCTTTCTTGCGCTTGTGCCATCGCATTAGGCAAACACGCCCGCGCAGCCAGCGCGCGTGCTGATGCCCAATCCATGGATGCGCTGATCGGGGGCAGCAGCTTTGCCGCATTTCGCTTGATTGTTCAACAAATTCCGCTGCGCTGGTTGGGCTTGTTGATGATTCTCAGTGGCATTGGTGGCGGTATTTTGTATTTACAACAGGGTTATGCGGTGCGCGCCTTGTTTGCCGACGACGCCCTGCGTGCGGCGTACTTTGCTCGGATCGATTTGTTAACCAATTTGCTGGCGCTCTTCTTGGAAATATTTCTGGCGCGTTGGTTATTTTTGCGGCTGGGCACCGCGCGCCTGATGACACTCATGCCCTTGTTACTGATGTTCGGATTGGTCGGATTGGCGATCATTCCGACCGCGCTGGTCATCGGCTTATTTCAGGTGCTCAGCCGCGGCGTGCGCTTTGCTTTTGGTGAACCTGCCATGGCCAGTTGTTACACCACGCTTGATCGGGAGATTCGCTACAAAGGCAAGGGATTTATCGACACCTTCATGTATCGTTTGAGTGATGTATTAACGCAGTGGTCAATCAAAGGCCTGGGTTTACTCGGGTTAGGCACGTCGGGGATATTTATCGTGGGAGCAGTCATGGCAGGTATTACCGCGTGGGTTGGTTTTATTGTTGGGCGTCAGCACGAAAACAGAATCCTCGCGCTGGGTGCTAAGCGGGAATAGCGCTGGCGCGCTATGCTGCTCACTTTGGACAGATGGAAATCAGCGCAATGACCCCGAAGATCGCATTCATTGGCGGCGGCAATATGGCGCGCAGTTTGATCGGTGGACTGATTCGCCAAGGGCACGCGATCGACGCAATCCATGTCGCTGAGCCCAATGTCGGGTTACGCGATGCGCTGGCGCAAGATTTCGGCGTGACCACCCACCCGAGCAATCTGGCCGCGGCCGTGCAAACCGACGTTTGGGTGCTTGCCGTCAAGCCGCAGGTGATGGGCCTGGTGCTTGCCGAACTGGCGCCGGCGGCCGAGCGCGCACCTCTGGTGGTGTCGATTGCCGCAGGCGTCACCCATGCGCGTATCGCCCAAGCGCTCGGCGCCAGTGCGCGCGTGGTGCGCACCATGCCCAATACGCCGGCGATGATCGGCGCTGGCATCACGGGTCTGTATGCAGCAGCCGACGTCACGCCTGCGCAACGCGGCACCGTGGAAGACATTCTGTCCAGCGCCGGGGCCACCGTGTGGATTGATGACGAAGCGCAGATGGATGCCGTCACCGCGGTGTCTGGCAGTGGGCCGGCCTATGTATTTTTGTTGATCGAGGCGATGACAGCGGCCGGCGTACGGCAGGGTTTGCCGGCGGCCACCGCCGGTAAACTTGCCTTGCACACCGCACTCGGCGCGGCGCGTATGGCGATCGAATCCGGCGAAGCACCGGAGATTTTGCGGCAACGGGTGACCTCACCGGGTGGCACCACCGCGGCGGCCTTGCAGGCCTTTGCTGACGGTGGCTTCATGGAATTGGTGGATCGCGCGATCGCCGCAGCCACCGAACGCGGCCGTCAATTGGCTCAGGGAGCTTGAACATGGGTTGGACGATTTACACCGTGTTGATCCAGTTCATTTTCTGGATTCCATTGACCATTTTGTTCTTTCGCATCGCCCTGCCCTTGGTGCGCGCACCGTTTTCCGACCCGCTAGTCGGCTGGGTCTATTCGGTCACCAATCCGATTCTGCGACCCGTCGAACGGCTGGTGCCACGCTGGCGCAACCTCAGTTTGGCTGCCGCCTTGATGTTTTGGCTGGTGGCCAGCGTGGAGTTTGCTTTGCTCGTGCGTTTGTCCGGGCCAGCATGGTTATGGCCGATCGGCGGTCTGGCGGGCGCGATCAGCTTCGCGCTCGGATTCTTGATCGCGCTGATCGTGCTCTACACCTTGTTCAGCCTCTTTCAGCCCCGCGCCGGCGCATCCATCGTAGCCTTGACCGAGCGACTAGCCCGCCCCATTTGTGGCGTGTTCAGACGATTTGTTCCGCTACTCGGCCCATTTGACCTGTCGCCAGCACTCGCCGTGCTGTCCTTGGTCATTTTGCGCTTGCTCGCGCAGTGGGTGATTTATAGTTTGACGGTGTGAATTGCTGCGCGCCATAGGGCCTCGGCACTAGCAGCCTGTCGGACTCTCATCGCGAGTGCGCCGGAAGAGCCATTGGCTGCGCACCGCGCCTTGCATCCATCCGTTGCGCCTCACAACGCATCTCACGCTGAAAGTCTGACAGGCTGCTAGAAGCCGGCTTCCTTGAGCACTTGCAATAAGCGCTGTTCCATGCGGCTGTTAAGGGACAACAAGACTACGCAAGCCGATCCAACCAGCATCACCAAAAGCGCAAAAACCGTCGCACTAGACACGTTCGATGGCGATAATTCGGGCAGGCTGCTGCGGGCCAGTAAATAAACACCCAATGCAGCAACCGCGACAAATCCAGCAAGGAACCACGGTGCCACGCCGATTGCCGATAGGATGAGGCTGCGTTTTTGCGCACCCAGGAACCGGCGCACAGCCATTTCCTGGGCGCGCTCCATGATCAGGCTACGAATGAGCGTCAATGCAGCGTAAAGGCCGATAAATACTAAGGCGACGGCGACAAACGCCAGGAACCGGGCTTCCAACCATTCAACTCGATAAGCCCAGTTCACGCGCTGCGAAAGGCGCTCAAATGTAGTCAGCATCCAATCCGCATCCTGGGCGCTCGACCTAAGGTACTGCGCAAGACGCAGTTCCAATTTGCTGGATTGCTCCGCCGAGGCTAGGGCGGTCCAAAATCCGCCTTCGGTAGACAGTGTTCGATAAATGACTCCTGTGGTTTCCTCTTTGGCCGAAATTCGGTGGATGTCTGCGGTGACGCCAACCACAGTTAGTTGTTCAAGGCCACCACCCAGCTTCGTGATTGACAGCCGTTGTCCAATCGGGGGGCCAGGATCGAGAAAACGTTGCGCAAACTTGGGGGTGACCACGACCTCGGATGGTGCGTGTGCATCAAATAGCCGTCCCGATATCGTGGGGATTTGAAAAAGCTGGAAATAGCTCAGCGTGACTTCATTGACGAAAACTTGAACCGGATCCTCCTGTGTGCGCAGCTCACGTACAAGCGGGATCCCGAACGGCGCCGAGGAGGCAAGCGCAACGCTTCCACTTGGGAAGGAATTGAGTTCGGCCAAAAGCTGCGTCAAGGGGCGAGTAGTCAGCAATCGGATGAAAGCCTGTTTGGAGTCGCCTGTCCTGGGAACCATTGAGGCGACCGACACGGTAGCCGGATCGAATCCAAAAGGACGGGATTGCATGTCACGCAACTGCGCTAACACACCCGCAGCCAAAACCATCACGGCCATAACGCCGACGACTCCGGCTGCCAGTGGCGTAAGCATGATCCGGGGAGTCGTGCCGCGGCTGACCGCACTGCCATAGCCTGACCCGGCCACCGCGCGGACGACGTACATCGCCGCGAGGGTCAATGCGGTACTAATCGCCGCAACCAGCGCGCTGGTTTCCAAGAGTACGGGAAGGGCCCGATGCCAGTCGAAGCGCCCGAGGAGCCACGCCAGTCGATCGTCATTTGTGGCACTGAGCAGCTTAAACAGCATGGCTGCGAGCGCAGCGCCCGCAATAGTGGGCGGAATGTTCGACAGTATTGCCGATCGCGAAAAACGCGCAAATCGTTGCGTTGAACCTTCACCCAGCGCATGCCGAACCGCATCCTCCCGCGCATTGCTCGACAGCTGCAGTGCTTGGGTCGAAAGGATGGACGACACGGTCACCAAAATCAGCAGCGCCGATAACAACGAGAAGATCCTTGATCGATTATCAAACGCCGTCCAGGTTGCCAAATTGGAATTGGCGCCAGGAATTACCACAATTCGCGCCTCAGCCGCCTTGAAAAGCCCTGCATCTAATGCACGCTTCGTGAGCTCTGCGGCTAGAGCGCCGGAATCATGACGACCGTTCGTTCTGATGATCATGTCGAGCGGCATCGCCCGTGCGACGAACTGCTCGGATTCCATATCAGGCAGAAGGATGTTCGGCCAGCCACGCCACGATATCCAGACATCTTCCGGCAGGTCGCTCCTGATTCCCGCGAATTTCTCGCTAGCGACCCCGATGACGGTTAGGGTTGTCCACGGGTCATCTTGCATGGAGCGTCCCCATACTTGAAGCTGAGCGCCAAGCACGTCAGGCCGCCCGTTAAAGGCCCGCATCCAATACCGGTGGCTAATCACTGCCTCGCGCGATCCTAGCTGACTGGAGCCACGGAGAACCGGCACCCCGAGCGTACCGAAAAGGTCGCCCTCAACCAAAGCGACCCTCGCCTTTCCCTCGCTGTTCAGCAGGCGCGCTGCAAGTTCGATGCTGGTCGAGCCATAGGCCGACTCAATTGCGTCGCCCACACCTGCCTGCGCTACAAAAAGAGCACTGATGCCTGGTGAATCGAATGGTCTGGGGTCAGACCATTCGATGGACACGGTTGAAAGTCTCTCGCTGTGCTCGGCACCTTCAATGCGCGCGTCTCTCAGGGTGACTGCACTGATGCGCAATACGGCAAGTAGGGCTGCGCACAGGCTCAACACGACGAAACCGAGGATTCTTAATACGAGGCGACGGCGCATAGCTATTTATTCGTTATTGGGATAACGTGACTGTCGCAGCGATTTTATTCCAATCTTTTGGGATGCTTTGTATGGAGCTCTCAATCATTGATGCGCAGCCCTCACAGGAAAAGTTTGCTACCACTAAGATGGCGGTGGGCTTGGTGCGACTGATATATGTTGATGGTGCACCAGATACTTGCTCAAAACCGACAACTGGATACACGTTACGTGCGTTATCCAACGCAGATAATACCTTGCCCAAAACATCGATGGTCGCAGATTCATCGCCACGATTGGCCGCATTCACAACATCGGTTGCCAATTCAATTGGTTTTCCCATCCAAATGAGTTGACCCGACTTTGAAAACACAATCAGAGTCGGAAATGCAAGCCCCACTTGTGCTCCATTTTGCATTACGAGTTCTTTAGCCTCGGCACGTACTAGGCTCATATACTCGGTTAGGGGCCAATGAACGCGCACGAGCGCATCCGCCATTAGCTGTGTGGACAAAACAAGCGCCAAACACGCGAAAATAAATCGTTGCATAGTAATGATCCAAGCTTTGCTGCAGGAAAGACGCCCACTCATTTTGGAGTGGGCGGTAAGGGCAAGTCAGAGTAGCGTGATATCAGTTCTCTTGTTGATACCAAAGCCAGCAAGTGGTCCCGGTTGAGTTACAACACAAATGCGCCCATTGGCAATTGCCTTGCGAATTGCAAAAAAGCACTCGTATACATGCGGCATAGGCAGGCAGGGCCAATCCTAGGGTCAAGATCGACACAATTAACATCTTCGCAAATTTTTTCTTCATGTAGGCTCCGTGATTAAATACAGGAGCGCTCTGGGAGCGCTCTGGGAGCGCTCTGGGAGCGCTCTGGGAGCGCTCCAATAGATTACAAGCTATTTTTACTTATGTAAAGTTTGGCGAACGGGGAATGCGCACAAATATTGAAATAGACGATGCGTTGATGAAGGACGCACTTCGCGCAACTGGCGCCAAGACTAAACGCGAAGCCGTTGAACTCGGCCTACGTACACTAGTGTTGCTTCGCGCGCAAGAAGCGGCAAGAGAGCTCAAAGGAAAGATCACCTGGGAAGGTGACCTAACCGCGATGAGGACAGATCGTTGATCGTGGTGGATTCTAGCGTTTGGCTCGATTATCGCAATATCGTTGGTGCTTGGTGGGCGATTGTGTCAACTAGCGATACTGCGCGACTAATCTCCAATGCAGCAGTACGGTCTGGGGCAATGTATTCGGTGCTTGAAGCAGTGTTATGCCAAAGTGATGAAATAGTCAAGATAGTCGGCCGACTTGACGAAAGGACTGCAAAATTATCGCGGCTTATGCCTGCCCAAGCTCCTGCGCTATTGGCTGGATCTGACATCACGTTAGCTGCTCTGGCGGCTAGATTAGCAAGATCACCCCGGGTTGCTTGGCGCATGATTCAAGTGCTCGTCGGCGCAGGGGTATTAGTGCCACGAACTGATAGCGATGAGCGGTTCATTTTTTGATGACCGTTCACTACAATGATCCAAGCTTTGTTGCGGCTTAGACGCCCGCTTATTTTAGAGTGGGCGGTAAGTTCAAGTCAGAGTAGTGTTCTTTCCGACGCGTTCCAGCCCACAACACGCAGTCCCGCGTTTGTATTCTGGGTTTTCCGCGATCACCCCGTGGCGCTGCGCATTATCGCCTTAATTGCCGTCGCGTCGCGCTCAAAGTAGAACTCGGCGGGTGCGGTGTAGAGCAGGAAGCTCAAACTGCCGTCTTCGCCCTCACCGAGTAACAATCCGCGGTAATGCAAACCGCTGCGCGAATCGAAACTAAGTTCTGCTTGAAATCCCGCTTGGCCGTTCAATTGCGCTGGCGCGATGGACGTGGCGCTGACGTTGGCCAAACCCGATCCGCGTAAACCTTCGACGATGAGTTCGGCGATTTCCGGGTTGCTCAAGCCCTTTCTAAAGCGCGCACCTTCGTCCTTTTCGCCGCGTAAACGCGCGCGAAAAACATGCTCGCCGGGCTCCACGTCAGTGTAAATGCGCAGGGCGTTCAAGTTGACGCCATCGCGCGTCCACAGGCGTTCACCCTTATGCCCAAGATCGCTCCACGACACGGGTGTGGACAGATGCAGACCATCGACTTGCTGCGCGCCGGGTTTAATCAAGACGGAGGAACAAGCGCCGACGAACAAGGTCAGCGCAAGCAATCGAAGGCCGCGGTGCACTGCGGCAATCGGATCGCGCAATCGGTTTTTCTTCATTGCAGATAGCTCTCGATCAAGGCGCGGTCCGTGGCATCCGGCGCGCGTGCCAAGTACTCGCGCCACGCCAGCTGTGCGTCGACGCTGCGGCCGAGTTGACGCAGTGACAGACCCAGTCCGCGCCACGCCAGTGCGGGTGGATCAACACCGGCGATGGCTTCGCGATAGGCGCCGATGGCGCGTTCGAAATCACCACTGCGCGCGCGGCGGCGGTACATTTCGGCGCTGTAGTAGGCAGCTTCCGATTGCGCATGTGGCAGGCTGCGCAAACGTCGTAACAACACTTCCGATTGTGCGTAGTGGCGCCGGCCGATTTCGTCATCCAACCAGCTATTGCGTAGCGTGTTTACCGCCTGCCAGAAAAGCGCACTGGCGCGTGTGGTCGATGTGCCAGTCGCTTGCCCGGCCAGTCGGTCTCGACGTTCTGCGCTGGCCGGATGGGTGGAAAAGATCGATGACAGCAATTGACGGTCGCGCACTTGTTCTTCATCCCACACGGCGGACCACAACGCGGCGGCGCGGCGGTCGTCGTAGCCGAGTTCACGCAGACGTTGCAGGCCGTAGGTATCGGCTGCACGTTCTTGATCACGGCTAAACGCGAATAGCGTGCCATAAGCGCCCAGGCTGGCCGCCGCGCCGACCAGGCCACCGCCGCCCAGCACTTGCAGCGCCAGCGCCAGATTGCTGGTGGACTTTAACTTGCGCCAGCGCGCCAAAGAATGGCGTTCCACGTAATGCCCCACCTCGTGGCCCAACACAAAGGCCAACTGCGCTTCGTCCTCCACGCGCAGCAACAAACCCGTCCAAACGATCAACATGCCGTTGGGCGCCATCTGCGCGTTGAAATACGGCTCACGCACCAGATAAACACGAATCTCCGAACAATAATCGCCGGCCAGCTTGCAGGTGAGTTCAGCCAGATAACGATTCAGCGCGGCATCGCGCACCAAGGTGGCTGAATTGCGTAGATCTGTCTCGTAGCGATCCATTTGCATGATCAATCCCGCCTCATCGCTGGCGGAATCCAGCGGCGGCGCGGCCGGTGTCACGCGTTCAAGTGGCGCGGTGGCGCAAGCGCTGAGCAGCACCCAGCCCAACAGCAAAGAAGCTCGGGACAACGCAGCAAGCCATCGCCAGCTCACAACGGCACCCCGTCCAACAGTTTGTCGACCGCGGCACCCGCACTTTGGGCGTCGCGCAAATCGCCGGTTTGTGAGTTCAACAGGTTGAACCAAACCACCCGGCCGTCATTCAAATCAACCAGGGACGCAAAGCCAATCTGCTGCCCCAGTTGGACACCTACACCCAACAGCATACCGACGGCCATCATCGCCTTACGACCACCGCTGGCATAACTATCGCGCACGAACACAAACAAGGCATAACGAGCATCCTTGTCCAGCGCCCGGACGCCCGGACCCAAGGTCCAGTCGAAGGCTTGACCTTTGTGCGGCAAGGGCACATTGAAATGGCGATGCAGCAAAATGCTGGTGCCGACCGCTTCATGCAGCAAGATGGCCTGCCGTTGGCGCTCTGCCAGTTGCGGGTCTTGCGGCTCGTGATAGCGGGTCACTTGTGCTTGCCGAATTTGCAAGGCAGCGCTGAGCGCCGTGTCGACATGCGCGCGGGCGGCAGCGGTCCAGTCGGCACGTGGCTGCTGCATGCCGCTGCCGACCAACTCGGTCAATTCGATGTCCGGTTCCACGATTAGCACGGTCGAGCCGCGCCCTAGCGCGGCCTGTTCGAGCACACCGTCGGCGCGATGGTGCCGGGTTTGCGCGCACGCCGACAGCAGCATCGTGAGCAACAACAGGGTCCAGGTGAGCGCTGGTCGCATCCTTATTTCTCGCTTGTTAGCGCATCTGGCCCAGCGGCGGCGCGCGTTCGCACGGCGCTCTGGCATGCCGCCAAAGCATGCGTTTGGCTCACTCACAAGCCTCGGCCGATATGCGCCATATCACCGGCGTCCAATAGGCGCTGTCGGCCGAGGGCTTAAGCTGATCGCGATGCAGCTTGGCACCCATTTGATAACTTCTGCCAGCTTCCACATCGATGTGGATGATCTTGTAGACCAGCGGCACTTCACGATTGCCGAGTTTGCGCAGTGCAGTGTAGCCCCGCGGGATGCTGCCGATATGCTCCTGGATCGCTATTGCATGTCGACCTGCATCTAACCGGTGACGATTGAGCGCGCGTTTTGGCGTGTCGCGGCCATCAATACGACGAATATTCGCCGGGAAAATGTCATCGGCCAGCGGCGGTTTGGCCGATGTGCTGATGTACCCGCAGCCGGGCGCGGCCTCTTGCGGCGCAGGAAACGCACAGGGACTGGCCAGCAGTAAAACCCCAATCGCTAGTCGCAATGTCATGGCAATTCCGGCGCTGGTCTGCGTGGCATGTTAGCAGCGCAAAGCGCCTGTGGGTCAGCGCTGTGCGCTGACGCTGTTCCTGCATGGTCGTTTCCCATGCTGGCTCCGAGCATTGCTCTGGACCTCCATCAAGGGTGGAGTCATTGACCCTAGGTTGAATGAACTGCCGCTTGGACATGATGTAGTGCTCCGGTTACGGTTGACGCGAGGGACGTATCGCCACGATCTTCCGGTCGAGCCCCTCTCATACGAAAGCAATACGAGAATCAGCACCGCCCCTGGACATACTGCATAAAGCCTCCTGGCGCGCACGCGCCGCCCGGCAGCACGCCGGTACCGTCGGTCTGGAGTCGCTCCGCCCAGACGCCGCCGTGTCTGCTTTCACTCACTGGGTGCTTTGCGCCACCGAATCGGCCAGCGAGGGCGCGTGCAATTCAAGAAATATCAGGCCTACCCTACTCGGGCTCTCCGGTGTCGTAAATGCGACCCTGCGTTCGCGCATTGTTCTGACTATACTTGGCGAAAATTAGTCAGAACCGTGGGAGAACGGTCATGGAAAGCTGGCAACTGCAAGACGCCAAAGCGCGCATGTCTGAACTGGTCAAGCGCGCTCAGCAAGCGCCGCAGGACATCACCGTGCACGGCAAGTCAGTCGCAGTGCTGCTGTCACGGCAGGCCTACGATCGGCTGGCGGCCGAGCACGAGTCGCTGCTGGCCTTCATGCAGCGCTCGCCGCTGGTCGGGATGGACGAACTCAGCTTCGAGCGTGATCACAGCCCCACCCGTGAGTTGGCTTTGTGAACTTTCTGATCGATACCAACGTGCTCTCGGAGTTGCGGCGCAAGCTGCCGAGCCCGGCAGTGCAGGCCTGGTTTCAAGCACATCCGGCGCCTACCCTGTTTTTGAGCGTGCTGACCATCGGAGAAATCCGCAAGGGCATCGAAGGCGTTGTCGATCCAACACGCCGACAGGCCTTGAATGAATGGCTCGAAGTCGAACTGCCTGGCTTTTTCAGCGGACGCATCCTGCCGATCGATGTTGCCGCGGCCGATCGCTGGGGGCGACTCGTCGGTGCCGCCGGCCGGCCCCTGCCCGCCATCGACAGCCTGCTGGCGGCCACCGCGCTAGTCCATGGTCTGACACTGGCGACGCGCAACACGCAGGACTTCGCCGGGCTACCGGTGCCGATAGTGAATCCATGGGCGGCTACCTAACCAGCAGCACCGCGTTTTTAGTGTTCTGCGTGCGGACACCTACTCAAACTCACTCTGATCAAACTTCAGCGTTCGCGCATTCTCGCGCTCCGCTCGCAGGGTGGTTTCGTCGAAGCCCTCGGCTTGTTCCACGTCGATATCGACCTTGATGTGCACCTTTGCCTTGGGGTTGGCGGTGAAGAGCTGGACGATTTCGTTGGCGACGGTGGAGAACTGCAGAGCGCACCTGACTGGGTCTAGCGTCAGGGTGCCAAAGTACTTCACCGGGCGGGATTGAGTGGTGCCCGGCTTGCCGTCGTCGGGGGGCGGTACTGGGTCGGTTGGTGTCTTCCCGCGTGGATCTGGCGTCGTCGTCGGATCAACGCCCGGCCGCGTTGGTGGCGGGGGTAATGCCGCTTCGTAGGCCGCTGCGTGATTCGGCTCAATCAGGAGCAGTTCGTCCATAAGCGGCGCGATGACTTTGCCGAACATAAAGCCGCGGTACGTGTCCGCGTCTTTGCCGTAGGCCAGTGCGAAGAAGTCGCGGCTGCCGGCGCCGGCAGCGATGGCGCTTTGCATGACTGTTGATCCTGCCAGTCTTGGCATGTACAGATAGGCGCAGGTCTTCTGCCACACGTCCAACGCGGATGCGGCGGGAGCACCGTCTTTCCAGAACCAAGTCTTCAGCAGATTGTTGAGGTGTGTCGGTGCCCACTCGTCGATGACGAGTTCGTTTTCGCGGGCAGCTCGTGAGACTTCTTTGCCAAGCCCAGGTGCCGCGGGATTGAGCGGGAAAGCTTCCCATTCGATCTCGGAAATGCCGCCGCCCTTCTCGACTGACTGGCCGGGTGAGATCAACCAGCGGAAGGTTTCGCGGATGGAGCGAAAGACACCCTCGCCGACCTGATCACCTTGCTGCTCGGCTTGTCGTTGTTGCAGGTTGTCGAGTGTGATGCGGTTGTCTTTCACATCGGCAACGATGCTCTTCCAGGCCAGGTGCGATCGGATCAGGTCTTTCAGATGGGCCACCTGATCGGCATCCGCGGCTAGGAACAGCAAGCGGTTTTGGCGCATGCGCGGCTGTTCGCCCCGTTGCTTGAGGATCGCCAACGCTGCCTCGCGGGCTGGGTTGGGGCCTGATCGGGTCCAGATGGCGCCCGGCGGCAGCACCACTAGGCGCAGAGTGAAATCGTCGGAAATCTCGGATGCCGGCGTGAACAGATGTGTGGCCTGGAATGGTGCCGGCCCCATCACGCGATTCAGCGCCTCGCGCATCGCGGCTAGCATGTCGTCGTCATCGAAGCGGCGTTTGCGCTCTTCCATTTCGCGCCGCAGGTTGGGCCTGACGTCAAACCACCAGCGGCCGTTGCCCTTGTTGAGGAAGGTCAGCCGCCCTTCGACACGACCGAGAACATCGCGGTAGATGTGTGGCGCTTGGCCTGGCTGCAAGCAGGCCAGCACAACCCGCTGCGTTTCAACGCCTCGCGCCATCTCGTTCATGCCCGCCGGCGCACTACCCAGGAAAATCGAGCGTGTGACTCGGCGACAGGCCTGGAGCGCGCCGAACCGAGGTTCAAACTGCTCGATAGATGCCGGTTCTGAGCGCTCGCCATCGACATCGTGATCTAGAACTGGATCCCATCCAGGCGGCAGGTAGACGGTCAGCTCGCTGCGAACGGTGGCGTCGTACATCGGGAAACTGCTCGGCAAGATCAACAGATCTTGATTGCCGTCCTGCCACAGGCGATGGATCACCTTGGCCATCAGCTTGAGCACGCCGCGGGTGCGCTGGAAGTTCGGCAGTGCCGACCAGTCCTGATACAAGCGCTGGAAGACCTCGGGATGAATAGGGAAGGCCGTCCGCATCCGCTCCAGGTATTGCCCTTCCTGCGTCTCGCCGGGAAGCTCGCTAGCGTGAGTCACGTAGTGATCGGCAAAGGCGCAGCAGACCGCGTCCGCGGCCGCGCGATCGGTGATTTGCGCGAACAAGCGTCGCCGTACGATCTCGAAGGCCTCTTCTGTCGCAACTGGCTTCCAGACCGCTTGCACGCGGCCGAAGTAGTGCTCGATGGCCTTCAGCGCGGCGCACGTCCTCGGCCAGGCCACGCGCACCAGACCAGTCTTCGTGCATTTCCTTGGTCTTGCGTGCAGTGGCTTCCTTGTCCTGCGGGATTGGCCCGACTGGCGCGCGACCGGCGAACTTCGGTGGAATCTCGATTATTGCCTTGTTGATCAGCACCGCGACCGGGTTGAGGTCCGATGCATGCGCTTCCAGACCGAGCCGCTGGGCTTCCAGCGGAATCGAACCGCCACCGGCGAAGGGATCGTGGAACGCCGGCAGCTTGTCGGGATTGAACAGCTCGTCCGCCTGCGGGTGACGCTTGTTCATCTCACAGGTCTCGCGCCAACTCTTGCGGATCTCCACGCGCGCCGCTTCCAGCACGGCTTCGTTGTTGGTGTTCTCCCATTTCACCAACTCGCGGATGATCGCAAACAGTCGCTCGCGCTCAATCGCGGCTTCTTTCTTGTTGACGCCGCGGGTGAAGCCCTGCCCGTTTCATAGCCCGGATCGTTCACCAATTGCGCAAACAACACCGCCCGCGCAGCCGCCAACGGCCGCCGCGCCCACCACAAATGCAGCGTGCTCGGATGCCCATGCCGAATCGACTTCTCCCGCGCAGACGCGACGTTGATGTCGTCCAGCGGCAGGGCGACTTCGATGAGTTTCTTGGGGGCTTTGATGGGGTGGCTGGTCATCAGACGTGCTTCATGAGGAAATGCTTGATCGTGGTGGCATACGGTTCCCATTGGGTGGCTTGAATTTCGCTTTTCAGATAGTCCTCACGCTCTTGAGGCTGCCATGAAGCAATTTCATTCAACTCGCCAAGAATCGCTTTCTTGTAAATGGACGTGACGTTGGCGCGTTCGCCAGATAGCGCAGGCGCATCAAGTCCAAACACACGGATGGTTTCGCTGGCGCGTCGCTGGTCGTCCAGTGCTGTCAATCCGGCCTTGGAGCGAACTTCGCCGGACGAATGGAAGTGGAGGAATTCCTCAGGATCGTGTTCATCCGGCTTGATGAGATGGGCCGGGTCGTACGCTGGCGCCAATCCTCGATCCTTGAAATGCCCGCAATGGCTCTGAGAACCGCAGGCAAGAAACAGATTCGTCCAAACGAACGTCAACTCTGGAAAGTGCTGTGGGTTCTTCCTGCGGAAGTGTTCGATGTGGCCTTCGTGGCGGATAGCGCTTTCGCAGTAGGCGCAACGCACGCCGTACTCGGCGGCATCTACTGTGGTGACGCCCGGAATGCCTTGCATTCGAACCAAGGCTGCGCGTAGTTGCGACTTGCATACCCCACCGAAGTCAACCCATGTCTGGCTTGCATGGTCGTAGCCCGCGAGACAAAGCGGGGCTTGAACGGCAGTTCGATCCAGATAGTGCATGTGCCTCAGGTCGCCGAGGCGCTTTTGCGCAGCTTGAAGTTCTGGAATCGGATCAACCGATCAGCATCGAGCAGGATCGGGTGCGTGGGGCCGTAGAAATCCATCAACTTCGTGCGCAAGGATTGGCCTTCCGCGGTTTCATGGGCGCTGTTTTCGATCATGGCTGTGTAGTCCCTCACCCACTCGGCTTCCTCCACAGGCGGGATTGGGTTCACGTCCATGATTTTGGTAAGTAAGTCCGAACTTGCCATGCCCTTGGTCTGCGGGAAGCCGGACTTCACTACAAAGCGCGGCCTTCCAGTTTCCGGATCGGATTCCTTCTCGATAATGCGGATGGATTCGGAATCTACGCTAGTGAGCACCTGAGGGCTGTGCGTAGTCACGATGAACTGGATTCGTGGAAACGCTTCAAGCAGGGAAGTGAGCACAGTCTGCTGCCATGCCGGATGCAGGTGCATGTCCACTTCGTCGATCAAGACAATGCCGTCCGTGTTGGTCGCCGCAAACGGACCGAGATTCGGGTTGAGCTTTACGGTCCGGAAGGCAATGTCTGCCACCAGCGTGAGCATGCTACGGATACCGTCGCTCAACATGCCAACTGGCAGTTCGCCCTGTTGCGGGTGGCGGGCGACGATTTCCTGACGTTCGATGCTGAAGTCAATATCGCCCCAGTCCGATGGCTTGAGGCACAAGTTGATAGCAGTGCGAACCGCTTCCAACGCGTTGTCAGCTTCCGATGGCGCGATAAGCGTGCCTTCCTGCTGCGCTTTGAGCCGCCGCTCAAGTGAGGTGTAGCTCCAATAACGGAACCATTCTGCCATTAGATGGAAGTCAGAGCCTGATTCCAGACAGTGGGTGTAACCGACCATCCGCGAGGTTCGCGGCAACGGTTTGTATGGTGAGCGACGAATGTTCCAGAGCCGATCCGTTCCGTAATAGGCAACAATGGGAAGGCAAGTCCCAGTGGTGTTCCCATCCGCCTCGATGCGCACTTGGCTCTGCAGTTTTTTCGCGAACTGAGTGAGCAATTGCGCATCCTTGCGCGTGGTTCGGGATTTCGGGCCGGAAAGTTCCCGACTCCACGGCAGTTCGTGGTATCCGATCGATCCCTTGGCATACAGCTTAATCCCGCCATCCGCGAGTTCCATGCGATTGCTACCGGGCGCGCGGATGAGCCGAATATCGTCGCGCTTGAAGTAGCAATCCTTGCCATCGTCGAACCCGCCCACGAAGGGACCAAGCGCGGCAGCGATGGCGTCCAGCGTTGCGGTCTTGCCTTGACCGTTGCCACCGACGATGACGGTCAGATTTTCGTGGAACGAAATACGGAGATCATCGAAACAGCGAAAGTTGACCAGATGAAGGTGACTCAGTCCAAGCGACTTGTTGGTTCTTGGAGGTTTCGTGAAATTCATGGATGTATCGCCTCAGCGAAACGTTAGATGACTCCGGAACCACCATTGTCCCAGATAGCGATTGACACCGACGACCGTTCAGCACGGCCTCGTTGTTGGCGTTGTCTCGCCTCCCCAACACCGGAATGGACATCGACTAACGCTCGCGCTGCAGCCAACGGCCGCCGCGCCCACCACAGGTGCAATGTGCTTGGGTGACCGTGCCAGATCGACTTTTCGCGCGCCGAGGCGACGTTGATGTCGTCGAGCGGCAGTGCGACTTCGATAAGCTTTCTTGGGCTTTTAACGGCGACGAGCATTTTTACGCTCCATGTTGGCTTGAAGTGCGCGCAAAACGATCTGCGCCTCGCCAAACTCAAAGGTATCTTCAAGCATGAGCAGCGGATTTCCCGCTCGCATGATCCAAGGCGCTAGACGTGATGACCCCGGATTGCCGCTGATGTTGAGCAGGGCTTGGAACCTCGGCATGTAGATTTTCCAGTAGATCGCGCCATCGACAGCGAACAGTTTAGGTTCGGCGATGCCGAGCGAAAGCACATGGTTCGACCACGACGGGATGATCTCGTAGCGATTCAAGATCGAGTCGTCACGGTTCCGTAAGTCTTGCCTCAGCGGTTCCGCATCTTCGCCCAAGTCGATGGACACCATGAGGCCATCGCTGGCGTGCATGCGCCAAAGCACAGACAAGTAGAACCGAGCCAGCAAGCCGTATTCGTATTGCCCGAAGTCGATTCCATCCTCAGTCACCACTGGCCGGGTACGAAGCACTTTCGCCGCAGAGTCGTCCCATAGCCCGAACCGATCTTCGCAATTCTTGCAGACGAACGAATCGTAGAAGCCGGATTGTGAGCGTTTTTTGTACTCGCCCTCGACTGGCGAGACAATCTTGAAGTTGCGCGCGCAGTTCGGCAGAAGGCCGTACATCCACTGCGGGATTACGTGAGAGACCTTCACCAGCAGGCTCTGCTCGCTACACAACTTGCAGATCATTGCTGCCTGTCCTCGGTTGGTCGTGGCCTGTGGATTCGATAGGATCCATCTACCCCGCCGGAGATAGCATCTCCGGCCCGACGCCCGCCACAAGCGGGCGTCTCTTTTTGTGGGCTCCGCACCGCGGCGTGCATCTAGAGTGCTCTGGCGATCAATGCGCCTAGTGAGATCGCCCTCGCCTCCTCGTTCCAGTCCGGCGCCTGCGTGAACGGGCGGCTGACGTAGTACGGCCCCTCGACCGCCTCCGCTTCGTCGACCAACACTACCGCCAGCAGGAACTGATCAGGCTTGTTGAGCGCGGTCAGGATCTCGTTCTTGGTTATGGTGACCGTTGGAGCGCCCTTCGCCCTGCCCTTCACCTCGATCAATCGAGCTTCTGGCATGCGGCCGTCGGTCACCGGCCGGGTCGACGCCGGTGAGGATTGCGCCGCGTGAGATGGATTCGAGCTTCAAGCCTTGGCTCCGGGAAAGCGTAAAGACGTGTGGTTTAGTGGTGAAACCTAGCCGCTAACCAATGACAACAATAGCCGCCAAAATAGAGAAAAGCCCGCACCCTCATAATGCTGGGCGGGCCTTCTTCGTTTCTACAATCAAGGGCATACAGAAAAGCTGCAGACCGCCCCAGCCACGCCATGCGATGAAGGTTGTCGCCTGACTGGATTTAACGGCGGCGTTTGCCTCGCAATGACAAACCAATGATTTACCGGGTGAATTGAAATTCAATCCGCCGGCACCGTTCGTTCCGCCGCCCAGGCGCGCAAACGTCCAACCTTTTCTGCCATCAGCACCGATAACGGCCGCGTCTGCTGCAGTTCTTCGACCAAATGGCGTTGATCTAGCTTTGCACCTTCGCCATGCGCGGCGTACAAGGCCGAGACCACGCCTTGTTCGATCTCCGCGCCGGAGAAGCCCGCGCTCACCGCCGCCAGTTCCTCTAGATCAAAACCCTCTGGTTTGAGGCCGCGTTTGGTCATGTGCAGGCGAAACAACTCGATGCGAATGTCTGCGACCGGCAGATCGACGAAGAAAATCTCGTCAAAACGACCCTTGCGTAGCAGTTCTGGCGGCAAATTGTCGATGGCATTGGCGGTGGCCACCAAAAAAATCTTTCCCTTACGTTCGGCCATCCAGGTTAGAAAATAACCAAGGATGCGCTGGCTGGTGCCGCCGTCACTATCTGAACTGGCAAAGGCTTTTTCGATTTCGTCGATCCATAACACACACGGCGCCATTACCGCGGCGTTGTTCAGCGACTCGCGCAGGTTTTTCTCGGTTTCGCCATGATACTTGTTGTAAACACTGGCCATATCCAAGCGCAATAACGGTACCTGAAAACCACCGGCAACCGCTTTGGCAGCCAAACTTTTCCCGGTGCCCTGTACTCCTAACAGCAACAAACCTTTGGGTGGATCCAAGTGAACGCTGGTCGTTTCACCCATAAATACCGGCCGACGTTGTTCGATCCAGCGTTTTAATCGACGTAAGCCGGCGACATCCTGAAAGGCGATCGGTTCGTACTCAAAAGACAGGACTCCGGCTTTGTTCAATAACTCGAACTTCGCTTTCGCAACCGCCGGCAGATCGACGTCGCTAATCATGCCGTCCGTCGCAATGATACGTCGGGCAATGCGCCGCGCATCGGTCCCCGCTAAGCCTTTCAGGTTACGCACTACCGCTTTGAGCGCGTTGGCGTGAATCTGCACGCGCTTGCCGGCATTTTCTCGCGAGTAATTAAGCGCCTCTTCGCGAACGATCTTGTCTAACTCCGCCTCATTGGGCAATGACAAACTAAAACGCACCGCCAGTGCATCGAGTTCTTTGGGCAAGTCCAGATTCGCGCCGACCAAGGCAATTGTGTGAGCGGCAATGCCTTGGCGAATGGCGATTTCACGGAGCTGCCGCAAGGTGACCACATAACGCAGAAACGGCGAATAATCGAGTAGCAGAAACACGCTTTTCTGCCGCGTGTTGCGAATAGCATCCAGCACTTCGCCAGAACTCATCGGCTTGGCGTCAGCGTCCATGTCCAAGCGCTTCAGACCGGTGGTGATACTCCACGTATACAAGGGCCGTAAACTGGTCCCCAGCGCACGCTGGAAAGACGCAATGACTTCCATTTCTTCATGCGTATCGATCGCCAACAACGGCGTATCGGCGCGAATCAAAGCAGCAAGATCGTGATGTTCGTTCATGCCAGCATGTTAGCTGGTGTGGCTAGGGTTCGACGACTCTTGCAAAGGTCTGGGGGCCGCGGCTCAGCGCAGAGCCTCCCCTAGTCGGCCAGCCACAAACAGCCGGCGCTTCTAGCCATTCGGAATTGCTCAATGTTCAGCGATTGCGCGTTGCTTGTGCCGTACTGAACCACGCGCAAAGTGGGCAACTCACCGGAGTCGACCATGGCGATAGTTTCGCTCCATGATTCCGGCTGACGTTCCACGATCTCCACTTCCAAGGCCGATCGTTTGGCCATGCGCTCCAAGCGTCGCACCACCGGCGCGGCCGTCCAGCGCGAGCGGCCATCGAAATTGTACAAACCGGCCAATGCGTTAAAGTCACCTTGATCCAAGGCAGTTACGACCGCTGCGCGCAGACCGGCGGGAGTGTTAGCGCTACAACTGAAGTCGCGTTTGTCTACGATGGGAAGTTGACCTACCCGCCGACGTGCAAACGGCGTACGCCGCTCGCTGATGCCTAACGCTGCACAAGATTGATCGGTGTACACCAGGATGCCATCCGCTGACTGACACCGATTGATTTCCGACGCATGCGCAAAGCCGCCGAGCAGCGCCGTAACTACCAACAGCAGCATGCGCGTCAACATGGGTTACTCCCGAAGCAACAAGGCGCTCAGGGTGCCAATGTGTCTGTGCTGCGTCTGTACGTCATTGCACTTAATGGATTGGCTAACCCGTGCTGCCGTGCCTAGCAGCCTGTCGGGCTTTCCTCGCGAGTGCGCCGGAAGTCCTTTTGGCGATCGTTTTCTACTCATCTCGAATTGATTTTGAAGGCTCCCGCTCTACTTTTGGGTCTGCGCTATGCCAAAAGTCCGCCCGGCCTTTCGGGTTGTGTGTTTGGACGGTGTCTGCTGCGACGCTTAGGCATGGAAGAGCCATTGCCTGCGCGCCGCGCCTTGCAGCCGTCCAGCCTCACAACGTATCTCACGCGCAAAGCCCGACAGGCTGCTAGCCCGTTGACTCAAAATCGATGGACGCATACCATACGCACATACCATCATTTGAAAGCAAAGTCATGGTCCCCTATCGCACAACTTTCTCGCTAGACCAAGCTACCGTCAGTGGCATTCGTGAACTGGCGTTGATCTGGGAAACCTCACAAGCTGGAGTGATCCGTCGCGCCGTGGCGCAGGCCAAAGCCCAGAGTGCCCCGATGGGCGTGCAGGAAGCGCTCGCCAGCTATCGCGTTGGCGCAGTTCCACGGACCTTGGCAGAACTGGCCGAACTCACCACTACGATGCGCGCAGATCGTCGAGCCGATGCGCAGGCGCGCGAACGTGACAGCGGAAAACAAGGATGATTCTAGCGGCCTGTCGGGCTTTCCTCGCGAGTGCGCCGGAAGTCCTTTTGGCGATCGTTTTCTACTCTTTCTCGAATTGATTTTGAAGGATCCGCTCTACTTTTGGGTCTGCGCTATGCCAAAAGGCCGTCCGGCCCCTTCGGGTTGAGCGTCGCAACGGCGTCTGCAGCGTTGCGACTCTTGCCAATGGAAGAGCCATTGGCTGCGAGCTGCGCCTTGCATCCATCCGTTGCGCCACACAACGCATCTCACGCGCAAAGTCCGACAGGCTGCTAGAAACCTAAGTTGGACGGGGTAGAGTGTGCGCTTATGGGGGGTGAAAGCCGGCAAGCTTGCGCGGCATGCCGCGCGCCGGCTTGAACGCCTGCAAGCTGTGCTTGCAGGCCGGATTAGGGCAAGCTTGCGCGGCATGCCGCGCGCCGGCTTGAACGCCTGCAAGCTGTGCTTGCAGGCCGGGATAGGGCAAGCTTGCACGGCATGCCGCGCGCCGGCTTGAACGCCTGCAAGCTGTGCTTGCAGGCCGGAATAGGGCAAGCTTGCGCGGCATGCCGCGCGCCGGCTTGAACGACTGCAAGCTGTGCTTGCAGGCCGGAATAGGGCAAGCTTGCGCGGCATGCCGCGCGCCGGCTTGAACGCCTGCAAGCTGTGCTTGCAGGCCGGGGTGAATGCTTGTTCCATTCCAACGAGTTGCAACGCAGCCCTGTCCCGGCCCGCAAGCGTTGCTTGCGTGCGTTCGAACCGGCGCGCCGCATGCGGCGCAAGCCGCCGGTTCTCACCCGCCAGAACCGTGCAATCTGCCCCGTAGCGCACTCACCCGATGGGTGAAAGAGCGAAATTGCTGAAAAGCCAAAAGAATTATCGTGATATGGGTATTAAGAAGCGGTCAACTGAGGTTTCTAGGATGATCCACCTCGATACCAACGCGCTAGTCGCACTTCCAGTTTGGGCGCGCGGCGGCCATGCGCTCATCGAACGCATTGCCGCTGGTGAGCCGGTGTCGGTGTGCGCCGTGGTTTGGTACGAGTTCACCAGCGGCCCAGTAAGCGCAGAAGAAATCAACCTGGCGCTCACGATACTCGGGCAGCGCGTGATTGACGTTGCGCGCCGCGACGCTGAACTCGCGGCACGGCTCTACAACCAAGCGGGCCGCCGGCGTGTGCTCAAAACAGACGCGTTGATCGCGGCATGCGCCATTCACGCCAACGCTGAATTTGCCACCCTCAATGGCGACGACTTTCTGCCCTTCGTTTCTGGTGGGTTGCAGTTGTATCGGTCTGACCTGCGCTAACTACACGTCGGCAGCCGCAACTTTTGTCCCACTTTGAGTGCGTATTTTGGGCCGCGCAGCCCGTTTAGCGCGGCAATGTCGCGAACCTGACTGCAACGTGTTCGGCGCGCGATGGCCACCAGCGTATCGCCGCGACGCACCGTGTAGCCCACTTGTGTCGGTCCGTCCGGGTAGCGCGCGTCTTGCAGTGCCCTGATGCGAGCTAGAAACGCAGCATCTGTGCAGCGTTGCGCATACGTACTGACGAGTTTGCTCGGCATGCGAAGCACGCTGCCTACAGCTAAGGATTGCTCTGGTTTGATGCGCGGATTCAGATTGCGTAAGGTGCGAAACCAGCCTTCGGGGCGTTCATCTTGGCCCAGACAAATGGCGATTTCGGCGAGCGACAGACTTACTTCCAGGCGCAGTTCACCGATCTGCGCGTCGACGCTAGGAAACACCAATCCATATTCCTCTGGATGCAAGAATAAATACGCTGCGGCGAGCACCTTTGGCACGTATTCGCGTGTTTCAGAGGGGACTGCAAAATAAATTGAATGCGACCAAAAACCACGACCGGGATGCTGCGTGGCCAAGCGCCGCATCCGCCCTTCCCCGCCGTTGTAGGCCGCCAACGTGAGTTCCAGGTTGTCATTGAAGGCGCGCAATTGTTCTTCGACATACGCGACATTGGCACGGGAAACCAAAGCCGGATCTAAGCGTTCATCAAACTCTGGGCCACCTAACCCAAAGCGGCGCGCCGTGGCGGGCATGAACTGTAAGGGCCCGGCCGCACCGGCGCGCGAATAGGCGTGCACGCGACCGGCTGATTCCTTTGCCAGAATCGCAAATAACAAGGCTTCAGGCAGACCAGCCTTGGCATAGGCGGGATACATGTCAGCGCGCAAATATTGGTAATTAACCCAAGCTTCGATTAGTTGCGGCCGCATCCAAGTTAACCAGTCTTCCAACGCGGCGCGAACTGGCTCGTTAAGTACGATTAAGTCGCGCATATCCTTACCGCGCAACAGACGGACCGAGCGTTCGATTTCTGGAGGGCGCGTCGCGACTGGCAGCTCATCCGCTTCGGTTTCCGCTGCGATCGCCGGCTCGTCCTGCAGATCAAGCCATCCGGCGGCGACGCTCTGCAGACGCACTAGGACCACAAAAGCACCGACAAAACGCTCAGATTCGCAGGCCGGCGTGCTCTGACATTGCAGCGCTGCCGCTTCCAAATCCGCCATTGCCTCCGCCAGGGCCGCACGACCATCGCGTGGGCTGCCAGAGCGCAGCAACTCAAGCCCGGCTTGAAACTTCAACGTCATTGCGCCAATACGATCGTATAGCGCAGCGACCGCAGCATCATCGACTGCCACGCTCGGTGCTGGTGATTGGACAGCGGTGCGCTGTGGATCGGTGGCACAGCTGCCCAGCAGCATTAACAGTCCGATTGCAATTGCACGCGGGCCAAAATTCATCGCAGATTTTTTGCACTTACAGGTGGCTCACTACACTAGCGGGCAACGCTGAAGCCAGCAATCAGCTTGCACTGGGCGCGAGTCAAACTGAGGTGATCCGGACTCTGGACCGGCGCTGTGCGCTGACGCTGTTCCTGCATGGTGCCGGAGAAGCGTTCGATCACAGATCGAACCCACCAAATCCCGGCTCCGGGCCGGCGCTTGTTCTGGTGGACCGGCGCTGTGCGCTGACGCTGTTCCTGCATGGTGCCGGAGAAGCGTTCGATCACAGATCGAACCCACCAAGGGCATAGGCTTGCCCAAAAGCGCTACCGGCGCACTCGCGAGGAAAGTCCGACAGGCTGTTAGCATCGCGGCCCTATGCTGCCCCGCAAAACTCGGCTGGTGGAATTTTAGGATGAGAAAAGTCGATCGATCGTCAGTGTGTTTGTTATTTGGTTTGGCGTTCGCGCCGCTGTCTAGCGCAGTGGCGGCGCAATTGTGTCCGGTTGATCCCTGGCGCTGCGAACGCGTGGGCGATGACTGGCAGTGTTATGGGCAACCGAAGGCCTTGGTTGGCGCAAAAGTCGATTCAGCGGGGCGCGCCGCAGCGTCCACTTTGCTCAACGGCGAACAGCTGTCGGGCACCGATGGCAAGTCGGTGATCCTGCAAGGCGGCGCTAGTGCGGTGCGTGCAGATCAGAATCTGCGTGCCGATCGAATTGAATACGACATTGTCAAGGACAGCGCACTGGCCAACGGCAATGTGCGTTACGACGACGCCACCAGCGCGTTTTATGCCAATCAAGCGCGCGCCAATTTGGCGGACGACAACACCGAATTGGAAGAAGTGCGTTACGCGTTGAAATCGATGAGCGGCCAAGGTCGCGCTGAAAAAGTGCTTACGCGCGGCGGCGGCAATACTGACCTTGAGCAACTGACCTTCACAACCTGTCCAGGGGAAGATCCCTCCTGGCAATTTGAGGCAAGCACGCTGGTGATTGACCACGAGGCCGGCCAAGCCCGCGCGCGCGACTTCAAATTGCGCGTCGGCGGTGTGCCGATCCTCTATTCACCGTATGCCAGCTTTCCAATTGACGATCGCCGCAAAAGTGGCTTTCTGCCGCCGAAAGTCGGCGGTGGCAGCGATGGCTTCGATTTCGCAGCGCCGTACTACTGGAATATCGCGCCGAACTACGATGCCACGCTGATTCCACGCTTGATCGGCAAACGCGGCGTGCAGGCAGGCGGCGAGTTTCGTTATTTATACAGCGGTGGCAAGGGCCTGATTGATGGCGAATGGCTGCCCAATGACAATTTATTGGATCGCGATCGGCACCGTTTCCGATTCCGACACTACGGCAGCATTTTGCCGGGCCTGCGCCTGGACGCCGATCTGCACCGCGTGTCCGATGATCGATATTTCGTCGATTTGGGCGATTCCTTGAATACCTCGTCGACCTCGGTGCTCGGCAGCAGCGCGCAGTTGTCCGGTGGTGGGCGCAATTGGCACTGGAGCGTGCTTGCCGATGAATACGAATTGCTGCTGCCCGATGTAGACGAGCGCCTGCAAGCCAATCCGTATCAGCGTTTGCCACGCGCGGCCCTGCAGTTTGCTGAGCGCCTTGGGCCCTGGCGATATGGCTTGGATAGCGAGTGGGTCAATTTCAACAGCGATCCCTTTTGCGCCAGCATTGATGCCAACGGCCTATGCCAACAAACGCAACGCCCAGAAGGCCAGCGCTTTGATATCGCGCCGTTTGCCGGCTATGTGCTGGAACCCAGTTGGGGGCACTTGCGCGCGCGCGCCTCGCTGCGCCACACCCAATATGCATTGGATCGCAATTTGCCCGCCTCTGCCAGTTGCCTGAGTGATGGCAGCTGTCCGGAGGACTTCAGCCGCACCACGCCGATTTTCAGTTTGGACAGCGGCCTGCAATTTGAGCGCGCCAATCCCTTTGGACAGAGCAATTGGCGGCAAACCTTAGAACCGCGCCTTTACTACTTGTACGTGCCGGAGCGCAATCAGGATCAAATTCCGGTCTTTGATAGCGCGCCGTTGGATTTCAGCTTCGCGCAGTTGTTTCGTGAGAATCGTTACACCGGCGCAGATCGCCAGACCAATGCCAATCAGCTCACTTTGGCTGTGACTACGCGTTTGCTGGATGATGAGAATGGTAGCGAGCGCGTCGCGCTCAGCGTGGGTCAAGTGCAGTATTTCGACGCACCGACCGTCTACCTGCCAGATGAAATTAGCGGTGGCATCGTCGGCGATCGTCAGCGTTCAGCTTATGTTACCGAAATCCGCGCGCGCCTCAGTGGCACGTGGTCGATAAGCGGTGGTTTACGCTACGATCCAGAAACGCAGAGTACCGATTTTGGTGCCGTCCGCTTGCAAAAACGCTTTGGCGCCAATGGCTTACTGAACATTGGATACCGCTACCGGCCAGATCGCTTAGAACAAAGCGATATCTCCGCGCTGGTGCCAATCAACGATAATTGGCGCGCAGTTTTTCGCTGGAACTACTCGTTATTGGAGCGTACGACACTCGAAGCCGTCGCCGGTTTCGAATATGTCAGCTGTTGCTACAGCGTACGTTTGCTTTCAAGGAACTATCTTCGCGGCATTGGCACAGAACGTCGTAATGCGATCTACCTGGAGTTCGAGCTGAATGGCTTGGGCTCGCTGGGGCGCGATACGGGCGATTTTCTACGCCGTGCTATTCTCGGCTATCAGCCGTTCGGGGGCATCTCGGAATGAATCGTAATACACTGTTTTTGTTAGCTTTATTGTCCATATTTGGCGGCATACCCAAGACCTACGGGCAGGCACTCGGCAACAATGTCGAGCGCATCGTCGCGGTGGTTGACGAAGACATCATTTTACGTAGCGAACTGGACCAAGCTTTGGCTGGCGTGCGTCGCCAATATGCCGGTCGAGAAAACCAGCTGCCGCCAGCAGAGGTTTTGGAACGTCAAGTGCTGGAACGCCTCACGCTGGTGCGCCTGCAGTTGCAGCGCGCGGAAGGCACCGGTGTGCGGGTGACCGACACCGAGGTCGACGAAGCGATCAACCGCATCCTGCGCCAGAATCAGATTGATTTTGCACAGCTGCAAACACAGTTGCAGCAGGACGGATTCTCGTTGGCGGAGTTCCGCAAAACGATGCGCGAAGAATTAATGGTGCAGAAACTGCGCCAGCGCGTGGTTGATTCGCGCTCCGATGTCAGCCCTTCCGAATTGGAAATCGCGCTGACCAGTGGTTCGCAACGCACCGGTGAAGTGCGTTTGTCGGTGCTGCTCATCGGCGTGCCCGATGGCGCCAAAGCGGATCAGATTGAAACCGCGCGCGCGAAAACCGAAGGCGTCAAAAAGTTGCTCGACGAGGGCAGCATGGATTTTGCCGCAGCAGCCATCCGTTATTCGGATTCCGGTCAAGCCTTAGAAGGTGGCGACTTGGGCTGGCGCCGCTACGATCAAATCCCGCCATCGTTTGCCGATTTGGTGTCCGGCATGAACACCGGCGAAGTCTCGCAGCCGATGCGCACGCCGAGCGGCTTCTATCTGATCAAGTTAACCGACAAGCGCGAAACCAGCCAGATCGTCGTCACCGAGTACAATGCGCGGAAAATTCTGGTCAACGTCAGCGAGTTACAGACCGAAGCGGAATCCAAGCGCGAAATTGAGGCGCTCTATACGCGTCTGCAAAAAGCGGAGGATTTTGAGAAATTGGCGCGCGAAATGTCCGACGACGATGCCACCGCACCTCTTGGCGGGGATATTGGCTGGTTTGCGCTGGAAGGATTGGCCCCGGAGTTTTCCGAGATCTTGTCAGTACTCAAAGATAACGAGTACAGCAAGCCCTTCCGCGACGCCAGCGGCTGGCTGATTGTGAAACGGGTCGGCACACGCCAAGCGGATCGAACCGAAGAATACGTGCGTGGTCAGGTGATGGAGAGCTTGCGGCAGCGCAAGGGCGAAGAAGCCTACGAATTGTTCCTGCGCCAGTTGCGCGGTGAAGCCTACATCAGCTATCGATTGGCGAAAGCGCCCTAATCATGGCGCACCGCATCGCGTTGACGGCCGGCGAGCCGGCCGGCATCGGCCCAGAATTATTGGTCCGCATTGCGCAACGCGCATGGCCCTTTCGAGTGATCGCCATCGCTGATCGCCGTTGCCTGCATGGCGCGGCGGCTCGTTTGCAACTGCCACTGACTTTGGTTGAAGATGAGCCGAGCAACCGCCAGGCCTTAGCAGCCGGTCAACTCGCGTTGCTGTCAGCGCCGCTGCTTAACACCGCGGCCCCAGGCGTGCTCGATCCGGGCAACGCGAGTTCAACTTTGGCGATGTTGCGCGTCGCCGCGGACGGCGCGTTGAGCGGCCAATTTGACGCCATCGTGACCGCGCCAGTGCAAAAAAGCGTGCTTGACGGCCCTGGTCGACCATTTTCTGGACATACCGAGTATTTCCAGTCGCTAGCCGGCACCGAGCATGTGGTGATGATGCTGGTCGCGCCGGGTGATACCAAGCGCCCGCCTTTGCGTATCGCGCTGGCGACCACCCATTTACCGTTGCGGGCGGTCGCCGATGCTATCCAGTCGGTCTCGTTAGAACGCTGTATTAGAGTGTTGCACGCCGGTTTGGTGCGCGATTACGGCATCCGTGCGCCACGCATTGCGGTACTCGGACTCAATCCGCATTCCGGCGAAGATGGTCATTTGGGCGACGAAGAACAACGCATTATCAGCCCCTTGCTGGAGCGACTGCGCGCCGCAGGCATGCATCTGGAAGGACCGCTGCCGGCCGATACCGCATTCACCTCGCAACGTTTGGCGCGCACGGACGCCTTTTTGGCGATGTATCACGACCAAGGTTTGCCGGTGTTGAAATTCGCCGCCTTCGGACAGGCGGTCAATGTCACCCTCGGCCTGCCCTATGTGCGCACCTCGGTCGATCACGGCACCGCACTGGATATCGCCGGCACCGGTCAGGCTGAATCAGGATCACTGCAAGCCGCTTTGACAGAAGCCGCCCGGATGCTTGATGCGCGCCATGCCAGCGGGCAAGTTTAAGGTGCACGCACGCAAACGCTTCGGACAAAACTTCCTTCGCGATCAGAACGTTATCGATCGAATCGTCCGCGCAATTGATCCCCAGGCTGGACAATCCTTAGTTGAAATTGGCCCCGGTCGGGGAGCGATGACTTGGCCGCTGTTGCAGGCCCTGGGTCACATGACCGCGATTGAAATCGATCGCGATCTGGTACCGCTGCTGCGCGAGCAAAGCGCCCAATATGGCGAGTTGACAGTGGTCGAGGCCGACGTATTGTCGGTCGATTTCAGCGCGCTAGCGGCCGGCCGCTCGTTGCGCGTCGTCGGCAATCTGCCTTACAACATTTCGACACCCGTGTTGTTTCATCTACTCGATCATGCCGCCGCGATTCACGATATGCACTTCATGCTGCAACGGGAGGTCGTCGAGCGTATGGCCGCGCCGCACGGTGACAAAATTTATGGCCGCTTGAGCGTAGCGCTGCAAGCACGCTGTAAGGTTGAGAAATTGTTTCGCGTGATGCCGGGCAGCTTCTGGCCGGTACCCAAGGTCGAATCAGCCATTGTGCGCCTGACACCCTTGCACGACCCCGAGCGTGAAGCCTTGGCCCCGGCCTTGGAGCGCGTATTACGCGCAGCGTTTTCGCAGCGCCGTAAAACGCTGTCCAACGCGCTGCACGGCGTGCTCGATCCGGTCACCATCGCCAGTTGCGGAATCCGACCCGAATTACGCGCCGAACAAGTCGACATCGCTGGTTTTTTGAAATTGGCCAGCGCGCTGCAGAACTAGCCCGATGGGCAAGTCACTGATTTGTCATCGGCGAATGTAGGTTGGGCTAAGCCCAGCATGCCCAACATTGTCACCCGCTTTGGGCACGGCTGCGCCTAAGCCCAACCTACGATTCATGGAGCACGCGCAAGCATTCAGCATCAGGCTGACCCCAGCCGCGCCATCCCGCTTATCATCGCGATCTTTACCGGCATTGACTGCATCCATGACTGCGTTGACCGCGCTTTCCCCGCTCGACGGACGCTACGAGCGTCAAATGGATGCCCTGCGTCCGATTTTTAGCGAGTCCGGTTTGATTCGCCGCCGTGTATTGGTTGAGTTGCGTTGGCTAGAAGCACTGGCTGCGGATCCCGCCATTACTGAAGTTCCCGCTTTTTCGGCCGACGCGATTCGTTTTTTGCGCGAACTGGGTGAAAATTTCGATGCTAGTTCGGCCGCCGAGGTTAAAGCCATCGAAGCGACCACCAATCACGATGTCAAGGCAGTCGAATACTGGATTAAACGCCAGTTAGCGGCGCACGCTGAATTGGCTCATGTTTCCGAGTTTGTGCATTTCGCGTGTACCAGCGAAGATATTAACAATCTCGCTTATGCGCTGATGCTCAAGGACGCGCGCGAAGGGGTGATGGTCGCGGCGCTTACTCGGGTGCTCGGCATGCTCAGCAAACTGGCCCACGACCACGCCGAATTGGCAATGCTGTCGCGTACGCATGGACAAACTGCATCACCAACGACGCTAGGCAAAGAAATCCGCAATATCAGCGCGCGCATCGAACGCCAGTTTCGACAATTGGAGGCGCAACCCTTGCTCGGCAAAATCAATGGCGCCGTGGGTAATTACAATGCACACGTGATTGCCTACCCGGAAGTCGATTGGCCGTTATTGGCGCGTGCTTTTGTCGAATCCTTGGGTTTGACCTGGAACGAACATACCACGCAAATCGAACCTCACGATTTCATCGCCGAGCTGTGTGATATTTGCCGCCGGTTGGGCACTATTTTGATTGATTTATGCCGCGACGTTTGGGGCTATATTTCGCTAGGGTATTTCCGACAAGCGCGCGTAGAGGGTGAAGTGGGCTCGTCGACCATGCCGCACAAAGTGAATCCCATTGATTTCGAAAATGCCGAGGGCAATTTTGGCTTGGCTAATGCACTGTTTGGCCACTTCTCTGAAAAGCTACCCATTAGTCGCTATCAACGCGATCTAACCGATTCAACCGTGCTGCGCAGTCTGGGAAGTGCTTTTGGTTATTTGCTGATCGGCTTACGATCCCTGGAGCGCGGCTTGGGCAAACTGCGCACTGATCCGCTGCGCATTGCCGAAGACTTAGATGCAGCGTGGGAAGTGCTCTCTGAAGCCGTACAAACGGTGATGCGTCGCTACGGTTTACCAGAACCCTATGAGCGACTCAAAACGCTTACCCGCGGCGCGCGAATTGACGCCGCTGCGTTGCGCCAGTTTATCGAAGAATTACCATTGCCAGATGCCGCGCGCCAGAATTTGCTGGCCTTGACACCGGACAATTACATCGGGTTGGCAAGCGCGTTGGCGCGGCGCTAATCGAATCAAACTTTTAAAATCATCAGCGGTAGACAGTGACGACTAACGACAAACCTCCCATTGAAGTCCGCGCGAGCAAAATGCACGCGCTAGGTATGAGCGCAGCGCAATTCCTGAAAGATTATTGGCAAAAGCGCCCCCTGTTGATTCGCGCTTGCGATGATTTTGTTTGCCCGCTCACACCCGACGATCTAGCTGGCCTTGCCTGTATCGAAGGCACGCTGGGCCGCATAGTGCGCTATGAACGGCGCCGCGATCGTTGGCTTGTGGAAACCGGCCCGTTTGCAGAACAACGCTTCGCCAGCTTGCCAAAACGCGACTGGACCTTGTTGGTGCAGGATGTCGATCGCTGGGATCCGGATGTACGCAAGCTCTTGCATGCCTTCGATTTTTTGCCACGCTGGCGGATCGACGACATCATGATCAGCTACGCGGTGCCGGGCGGCTCGGTGGGCGCACACGTTGATCAATACGATGTGTTTTTGCTGCAAGGTTTAGGTCAGCGCCGTTGGCAGATTGATGCAAGCGCCAACCCACCGTTGGCCTTCCGGGACGACGCGCCGATACGCTTATTGCAGCAGTTTAACGCCAGCCACGATTGGCAACTGGGCCCTGGCGATATGCTCTATTTGCCACCTGGCGTGCCGCATTTTGGCGTAGCGCAAGATGAATGCCTCACCTTGTCGATCGGCATGCGCGCGCCGAGTGCTGGCGAA